>Ga0194115_10001047_pt1 | contig 37210 bp, 36 predicted proteins | sample TA2MahsurfametaG_3_FD_148656 | JGI IMG/M metagenome (GOLD analysis project Ga0194115, IMG submission 148656) | Freshwater microbial communities from Lake Tanganyika, Tanzania - TA2015002 Mahale S4 surface | ecosystem: Environmental > Aquatic > Freshwater > Lake | place: Tanzania: Lake... | reverse complement strand
CTCTACTAAATTAGCAAGAAAACCATTAACTTAAGATAATTGATAATATTAGATTCACTTTTTAATATTTCCAAAATACTTTTTTTGGAAATACTTAAATCAATGTTTAAAATTACTTAAGTTAACTAACCCACATTTATAACCACCTCCAACCTCACGTTTTCATAAAACGCCTCACTCGTATTTTCTTTAAGCTCGTTTAACGCCTCAGTGGTGTTTACTTGGATGTGGTCACCTTTGAGTTCCAGTTCATGTCCTCTCCAGTAAAAGGTGGTTTTTAACTTCATTAGATTTCGAAAGAAGTCGTCGTTTTCTTCAAGTGTTCTCATAGTATATTGTTTGTTTTAATTTGTTTAGGGCGTTTCATGGATACATATCTCGGATGGTGTTTTCCGTTATCTACCCTGAATCCGTGTTTTCGAAAGAACGCCGTTTGGATGCTAATCTTCGACGAGTTGTCTGGATTGAATCCAACGGAACCGGTGCATTCCAAATACATTTCAGGAATAAAGCCCAAGGTATCCATGATAAAATCAAAGAGTAGGTTCATGAGTATCGACCCAATGCCCTGTTCTCTCATTTCGGAGGTAACCAATACTCGGGTGATTTCCATAGAATCGTTTTTGTAGGGACACAAGCGAATGTGCGATCCACAAGGTAAAACCAGGGTGATGGAATCATGAACCTTCAACACGGTTCTTTCTGGATTTTCAATGATGGATCGCATGATCAGTTTTTCCACGCCAAGACCAGGGAAATAATTGGGGCTACCTTTTTTGAAGTAATCCTCTAATTGATCCTCCAGAATTTTGAAGGAATTTACACTTTCATAAAACTCTGCGTGACTGAATTTATAGTTGGTTTCCTTGGATAGAAGCCCCAAGTATTCCTTTTTGTTGGTTTGGTAAAATTCTCGTTCTGTGGCTACTGACATTTCCTTTTTTAAAAGGATAGGAGAATAAAACCGAGATGTCAAGGGCTTAAGACTTTCTTTTTTTAGAAGATAGATTATTTATTATGGAGAATCCTGATCGGTAGATTTAAGACGGGAGCGGGATTTGAATAAATAACTGAACTACTCTGGGACAGACCAAAGTTCAACATCAGCACAAAGTCGGAAGATGTGGTCTGGGGGTGAGTGTACACTCCAAAGTTGTCGACAAATATTGGTTTTCACTGAGGCCAATTAACCTCTCAATCTAACAAGATTGGAGCGTGGGTGTCTCACCGGAATCTTTTGATTTGGGTAGGGGTACTCACGCAACCAACTCATCAACATGAAAATTAATCATTATACTCAGCATTTTCTAACCATTCATCATCAATGCCTAATTCATCTTCAAGTGCAACGTAAAAATTATCATTATCCTCCTCAATATCAATATCATTGATTTCAAATTTTGCTACGGAACTAAAATGTTCTTCTTCCAAATCCCAGAGATTTAATGATTGCCCCTCAGAGCACCATTCCTCAATTTCATTTTTAAATTGATCTTCATCGTTGATTTTAATAATTACCTCTTGAACTGTTGTTACTGTTCGTTGAAATTTTAATGTTTTCATTTTTATTGTTTTTAATCCACTTATTACTTGTATTTATTCACGAAAATCTTCTTCTTATCAAGTGGGAGACAAGTTTTGATTTACGAATTAGAAAACCTCTAATTGTTGTTTTGATTACCATCAACCTTTGGAGTTGAAAGAATCTGGGAGAAGATAATTCCCTTTAATGTTTCATTTAAAATGTAATCATGAATTCCACTAATCGATAGTAATTCGATTTTATTGATAAACAAAGGAGAGTTTTTTATCTCCTCCAGGGTGAACGTATGGTTCCCTTCAACTTCAAGAATCGATATGCTGAATTCTTTGTTTTCAAATAGATTGATTTGTACTTCCTCACAACCAATTAATCCTGAAAAAGATTTTTTTGAATAATCTAAACTCATCAAATAATCGAGATCTACATACCCATTACTGGATTTTTTGAACCGTTCAATTATTATAGATAGTTCTTCATTGGAGTTAAGTAGTTTGATTTGAAGATTGCCTTTTTGCCGAAGACAAAATACTTTTATGTTTTTTTTTAGTTTCACGTTGTCTGAGTTTTATAATTAATAGTTAAAGTCTTCAAATGGGTTTTTGTTAATTGAGATGTCCTCATCGTACCAGTCATCTTCGTCGTAGACTTCTCCATTTGAAAGAACGTATTGCTTGTTTTCTTCGTCGTAATTTACTTCAACGATTTCACCATTTTCATCTTTATATACAGGTTCACTACATAAGTCTAAAAATATTCCTTGGTTGATGTAACTTGTTCCAGCGAATTGATTTCCCGGTTCAAGGTATTCCAATTGAAAAGATAAACTTGGATATTCAATTGAGACGTTAATCAAAAATTCGATAGGTGGACTCCATGCGGAATCAAACGATGTTTCAAATATTGAATTATAATCCGTTGTAGATTCAAACTCATGATCATCACAATCCCATTTGGTCCCCCAGTTAAACAACCTCCATTCATACCAATCATCAAAACCATAGATTGTTTTTAACGGTTGTTTTTCATTTTCTGAAAGGTTTTCTTGTAATAATCTTTCGGGAGTGGGAAAATAGTTAGACATTCTCCATACCAATTTTTCTTCTCCATTATTCGTTTCTTTTTTTCTTCCTTGTTCCATGAATCTACGAAACGAGGATTCATCGCCGTTGCTTTTTACGATGAGGTTGTTATAACACCAGTTGGGCATGTTTTAAAATGTTAATCCACTTACTACTTGTATTTATTCACGAAAATCTACTCCAGGTTAAGTGGGGAAACCTGTTTGGACTCACCATTTTTTTACGATAACTTTAATGAATAGATATCTTTTATTAGTTCTTTAGGAAGTTCAAATTCCCAGATCATAGATTCAACGTTATCAAAGTTTCTTTTGAATAACCCAACGTCTTCGTAGGAAAATCCTTGATTTGTTTTTTTAATGATGGTTGTTCCGATTCCAAAAGAACCCCAACTAAGTTTTAAAACCATTCTGTTTCTCTCAATTTTTTTTGATAGGATTTTCGGGCCTTTAAATGTGATATTTACTCTAATATTTTCTGCACTCATTTTATTGTTTTTAATTCACTTACTACTTGTATTTATTCACGAAAATCTACTCCAGGTTAAGTGGGAAAACCTGTATGGACTTACGAATTAGAAGTTCTCTAATTGGGATAACAAAATGATATAGGATTTTTTGGATTTTGTCAAATGAGTTTAGATACCAAATGAATAGTCAGCCCATGCGGCATCACACATATTTTCCCAGTTCACATCTGCCAAATTTTTGAGCTCGCTTAGGATTTCATGTTGTTCGTCAATATGGAACTCCATAAGTAATTCCATAACGGTTTCGAATAATTGATCTTTTGTCATTTTGAAAAGTTTATTTGTTCAATAAACCTTCATTTTTGACCACAGGAACGGAAGGATTCTCCTGTGAAATTTACCTTTGGTGTGGTTGCGGTTCCTCGCATCTAATAATCGGAGATTCCGATAACCATAGTGGGTTGTAGTGTTTTATTTTGATCTACCCTACAAAGGTAAGGTGAAGATCATGTTCGTTTTTCATTTGGCAACCTTGTCAAGTTCTAAGCCGCCAACCTAATCTCATAATCATTGAATGAAGTCTTCATTCTATTGTAAGAGATATTCTTCATTCGAACCTCTGTTGCCATAACAAACTGAGGGTTGAGTTCGTAACCAACGTAGTTTCGTCCAGTGTAGCGACATACTTCACCTACGCTACCCGTCCCGTTGAAGGGATCAACCACCAAGTCACCGGGTTTAGAGGTAAGTAGAACCAACAAGGTCGGAACCTCGAGGGGGAAGGTTGCGGAGTGGGTGAGGTGGAAACCTTCTGCTTTGCATTGTTTTCTCAATTCACCAGTGTTGGCACCATTAGTTCTGAGGGTATTTCCTCGGAAATCCATTCCTGAGAAAAACTTTGGTTTATTGTCAGATCCGTAGACACAGAACCCGTGAGGATCCGACACTTTTTTTGCTAGTTCAGCATCGTAGTGGAAGGTCGTACAGCCTTTCTTTACGAAGTGGAAGATGTACTCATGAGAACGTACTGTTCGGTTGCCACATGTATATTGAGGGTTGTTTTTCAGCCAGATAATCTCATCGTTTAAAGACCAACCGTTTTTAAGCATTTCACCCGCAAATTGGTAAACCACTCCTTGGTAAAAACCACCTTCAACTTTCTCGTTGATGTTTACCATCAAAGATCCATCATCTTTGAGTACACGATGGCACTCATTGAAGATCTTGATGAGGTTTTTGATGTAGTCCTCACGGTCTTTTTCAAGACCCAACTCTCCTTCACCATTACCATAGTTTCTCATGGCAAAGTATGGAGGAGAAGTTACAATGGAAGCCACCGATTTGTCTTCCAACTCATACATGGTTTCACAGGTATGGTTAAAAACCTTGACGTCACCTAAATTCAACTCATAAGAATCAGGAACCATTTGTTGGTTGATTTGGTCATTCACTTGTTTTTCAAGTTTTTTGACAAGAGAGTTCAACGTTCCATGCACATTATCAACATTGCTTAATTCTGCCTTTAGAACCTCATTTGCTCTTTCACCAAAAAGTTCAGAAGACAATTTTTGAGCCTTATTGATCTTATCTTGTTCGTATTTGGAAATCTTGGACAAAGTATTCTTTTTTCTGTCTGCTTCCTCTTTAAGTTGAGGATTCAAGTCAGTTCTTGATCCTTGCCCAACGTTAAAGTAGTTTTTTATAAATTCCAACTCGTTAAAGATGTCTAACTTGGACTTCTTGCGTTGTTGGTTTGTGGATAAGGCGACGATGTTCAATTCGTCTTGAGAGAGTTCACAAAAGATTACCGGAACAATTTCGAAACCTAATTCTCTGGCAATTTGTAGACGGAGGTTACCGGAAACCACAACCAGGTTGGATTGATTAACAATGATCGGTTGGATGACACCGAATTGTTCGATGTTCGTTTTCATCTCATTGTAATTCTCAGGGGTAGAGTAGAGATCAACGATGGTTTGGTTCAATACGAGGTCATTTACATTGACCGCTACGATTTGGTTTTTGTTAAGAGTTGACATCTTAAAAAGGTTTGAAAATTAGTATTTAAAAACCCCTTTTCACGACTGGGATGACGAGTTTAGACCCTTTCAGAAATCTGATTATGTCTCGTGGTTATCGCACGGGTTGAAACGGTTTCCTCGTAAGTTTTTTTGAAGTGGTTACTTCACTTGGGTAGATTTTGGTGTTGTCCTCACCGGGAGATTAATACTCCATTGTTCGATGTAGTTGTGTTCTTTAACCGAATCACTCTACAAAGATAAATACCGAATTTCGAAGTTTTAAGAGTTGACAACCTTGTCGGTTTTTTCAATTTTATTTCAACTTCAATTGGTTGTTGTTCCGTTGAACTTCTCTACAAAATTAATAACCGAATTTCGTAGTTTGAAGAGTTGGCAACCTTGTCGGTTTTTTCAATTCTTTTTCTATTTCAATTGGTTGTTGTTCCGTTGAACTTCTCTACAAATGTAGGATATCAAGTGGGTTCTTTTTCCTGTCGGCAACCTTGTCATTTAATAAGTGAATAGCTATTTTTATATAAAAAAGATGAACATCCATGTTGTTAGATCACCTGAATATCCGCTTGAGGAATTCAAGGAGGTTATAAATCTACTTTTGTCACACACGAATTCTATTAAGGTTAAAGATCATCCTAACCTCCAGTTAACATATAAAAGCGGTGTAGATATAAAGCCATTTGAAGATTATTTTGAAATGTGTGATGAGTTTCGAAATAGAAAAAAAATACATGAAAACGATTACGTCTTTTTATTGACAGAATATGGGAATACCGAGGATTATTTTGGATGGACCGATGAAGCCTTAGGGAATTATTTTATTCAAACTTCTCATTGGGAAAGGTATTTTAATAGTGAGGTCAACAAACATTTCCCGATTTCTTATGAAGTTGTCTCTTGGATTTTAAGATCCCTCATGTATGACACACAGGAGGAATTATTGGAAAACGCACACCAACGCGCACGTGGGTGCGTAATGGACTTCTGCGATGAAAAAGAAGACATCATTCTTAAAATGCGTACAGGTGATGTGTGCAATGATTGTTTAAAGAGAATAAGTGATAGGGGGGTTAATCAGGCATTTCTTGGAAATATCTTCAAAACCATGGAAAGTATTCGAAAGGGATTGATGTATCGTGAGCGCAATGAAAAGTTGGGAATGATTAGTCCTTTAAAAATCACATTAGGAGTTAATCGGCCAAAGTTTGTTTTCTCGGAGATGAACAACATTCAACTAAAAATTGGCGATGATGAGACAGCAATTTATTTGTTTTTACTTCAAAATAAGAAAGTAGTTATTAAAAACCTTGCTAAGTATAAAGCTGAAATTCAAGAATGCTATTACATAGTTAAAAATGGTAATAAGAATAGAAAAGAAATTCAAAAAGATGTTGAGTATTGGCTGGATGAGGATAATGATTCCATTTCACCAAAACCATTTAAACCAGTAATTGAAAAAGTCTCAAATATTAATCGTGAGATTAAAAAATTACTGGGTCCAAGCTTGTCAGATAATTATTTAATTCACAACGAAAATAGAACTTATTTTGTGAAATTGGATCGTGATTTCGTTGAAATACAGAGCTAGTTTTTGGGGGCATTACAGAGTTTCCAATTGGGTCAACCATTTTTTAGTTAAATTTATAAAAAATTGAATTATGTCAGGAATGTTTAAATACACCATTTTATTGTTTATTTGTTTGATCAAACTTAATTTAATTGCACAAACTGTTGTTTGGTCTAATGACTTCTCTAATTCCAATGATTGGACTATTTCAAATGACCCAAATGGTAATCCACCTCATACTAATGGAGGGTGGATTTTTGATGTAAGCCCGAGCCAAAATTTAGTTCATATGGGTGGGTTTTTAAAAGAATTGGATTTTTATTCGCCATCTGCAGCAAACGGATTTATTAAAATTAATGCTCCCTGTAACGGAGGAACACAAAATAGCTCGATATATTTCAACTCGACTATAAACCTGTCCTTATATCCGAATGTTTATATTGATTTTCAAGAATTTTACTCGGACAACCTAATTCCACCAATTAACCAGCAAAATGTTTCGAGTTCAATCATTTATAGTATCGACGGCGGTAATACTTGGTCTGAGTTATTGTTTACGAACCATGAATTTGGTTCACTAGGAGTTACATCTAATCCAGCTCATGCATATGTTGATTTATCTGGTCAAATTGGTGGGCATTCAAACGTTAAAATTGGGTTTAAACTTACTGAATCCTATTGCACCCGTGCTTGGATTATTGATGATGTTAAACTGATTACTGTACCTAATTCCGATGTTATAAACGAAGAGGCTTATGTATATCGTAATAATTTTAATCCAACTTTAGGAGGATTGAATCCAACTTTAGGAGTTGAAATGCGTTATAGCAAAATCCCCAAATCACAGCTAACTCCTTTTAGTATAAAATCTCGATTGGGACTTCTAAGTACCCAACCTCAAAATAATATTTCTTCTACTGCCAGTTTAAATGGTGTATATAATTCAACAAATGCAAATATTCAATTAAATCCATTTTTTAGAGATACGTTCACCTATACCAGCCCTTTGGTTTTCCCAAATTCGACAGGTATTTATACGTTTCAATGCAATGTTAATTCAATTCAAGATGTTAATCCATTGAATAATAATATTTTAAGCGACCCAATAGAAATCACAAATGATGTTTATGCTTTTGATGACGGTATTTGCAGGAGATTAGGATATTTCAATAATAACTTGGCATTTGAAACAGGTAATCTTTTCGAGATATTTCAATCTTCCACTTTGAATAGTATTCAATTTTTTGTTCACCCAAGCACAACAATCGGGATTAGCTATTATGTTAAGTTATACAAGCTAAACAATTCAACTGGAGCTTTCGATTCTATTGGACGGTCTTCGAATTTTATAATAGCTCCCAATCAATTAAATACTTTTGTCTCTGTCCCATTGACTTTACCACTTGACGCCAATGAAAACTACATAGCAACAGTAGGTAGTCCAGGCACCAATTTGCCGGGTCAAGGCTTAATAATTGGCCATTCAAATGTTGAATCCTATTTAAGTGGATATTTTCATAATTACGGTGCACAAGGCCAAGGAAATTGGTACACTCATTTTTTTCATCCTATGGTTCGAATGGAAATAGCAAATTGTCAATTTCCAACTACCCCCAGTATTTGCTTAACTGGAGTTGATTCAGCTACTAATAAAAACAGAATCATATGGGAGAAACCATTACAATCAGGCATAGATTCTTTTTTCGTTTATAAAGAAACCAATGTGGCTAATATATACAGCAAGATTGGTGCTACTGATTATTTAGATTCTGCCTTGTTTATTGATGTAAATTCAAACCCATCAGTGCAATCTGAAAGATATAAAATTGCAATTTTTGATAGTTGTGGTACAGTAAGTCCTTTAAGCGAACCTCACAAAACTATACATCTTACTATTAATCAAGGATCAGGAAATTCATATAATCTAATATGGAGTCATTATGAAGGTATACCATTTGCATCGTATAACATTTATCGAGGAACTTCTTTGAATAATTTAACTTTACTTACAACGATACAAAGTAATTTGAATTCATATACAGATTTAAATCCACCTTTAGGCAATGTTCTGTATCAAATTGAGATTGTTAGTCCGGTTATTTGTGACCCCACAAAAAGCATGGATTTTGGTAGTTCTCGAAGCAATATAACAGATAATAATTTTGGACAGCTATTCTCGATGATAGATAATTATTTTTCACTTTACCCCAACCCAGCAAACGATCAAATAACCATTAATACCGATGAGTCTTTAATGGGAAAGGAATATTCAATCTTGGATCAAGTTGGAAAGTTGGTTTCTAAGGGGAGTTTAATCAATGCAAACACTACGTTATCTTTAAATAACTTTTCCAATGGGATGTATACCCTCCAAATAGAAGGTAAGGGAAGAAAAACGTTTGTGATTCAAAAAGACTAAGCATTTCCATTTTTTTTTATTAAATAAAAAAAAAGAAGTTAATTGTTTAGGCAAATAGCAGATTTTGCGTTTCCTTAGCCAAAATCATAGGTTGAAACCTGATAGTATCCTTAATGAAATCAAAGTTCGCTATCGGCGAAGGAAAATAAAGAATCTTGCTAAAACAATAACTAATTCATCTGATGCTGTCGATATTTTAAAACAACTCTATGATCAAGACGGAATTCATTTCCAGGAGGAGTTTATTGCAATATTTCTAAACAACGCAAACGAAGTTATCGGATATCAAAAACTAAGTAGGGGAGGAATGAACGCAACGATTGTGGACTTGCGAATACTATTCTCGTTGGCGTTAAAAACCTTATCAAGTGCGATTATTATTTCCCACAACCACCCTTCGGGAAACTTAAAACCTTCACACAATGATTTTAAACTAACCGAGAAAATACGCGATGCAGGATTAATTCTAGACGTTAAATTACTGGACCACATTATTGTCTCGCCAACATTTGCGTATTTCAGTTTTTTGGATGAAGGGAGGCTTTAAATTATAAAAGATGAGCATATTAAAATTTTCAGACGGAATTGAAATTGACGTCTCAGGAGAATTAAGACTCCTTGAATTGTATGATGGTTGGTACGTAGTTGGTGATGGACGACTTATTCCTGTGAATGATATGGAGGAGGGAGAGCAGTTATTAAATAAATTTGATAATAAATCGAAGCAAAGATGACTAAGAACAAAATTCAAGCGATTTCCAAGTTGTTTTATTCAACATATCAAGGGTTTGGTGACTTAAAAAGAGGGTCATCCATTTATATTTTCTGAATCTTCAAAAAATGTAATTTTAGTTCATTATGTGACACTATCCCATTAAGTAGATATTCACATTAAAACTTCAAAATAAATCAATTTCTTGATCTCTTTTCGATTGTAAAAATCTTAGTAATTAATTCATAAATGGAATCGAATTTAGATTTTTTATTGCGTTGAAGTGAAATTTTTTCTTTCTGATTTAACCAAATTAATTCTGGTTCATTAATCAATGGGTTAAACCAACCAAACAACAAATTTTTATATGAATGTTTTTCACTTATTTTCCTCAATTCACTTTGTTGTTCGATTAGTATTTTTTCTAATTCACTCAAACCATCCTCTACTTTTTTGTTTTTAAAGCCAAGAATTACAACCAGCCCAATTTCAAAAGTGTAGTCATCATATTTTCTTTCCAAATAAATTCTGGTTTTTAAAATATCTTGTTCGAGTGAGGAATCTAATGATTCAATTCTTTGTTTTAGATCTTTTTTCTTTAAAATTTTTCTTTGCTCATCATCTTTTGTTCCTGATGCCTGTGAATTTATTTTCAGTTCAACTACTAAATTGTGAATCTGGGTTAATTCAGCTTTATTAATAGTTGATTTAAGACTAACTATATCAGGATAAAACGTTCTGTCTTCGTCCTCAGAAGCGCCGAAATACTTATAATGTTTTTCAAAACAAATTCGATTATTACGTGTCTTGATATTGGGAAATTCACCGAAACATTTTACCTTGGAAATTTCGGTCATAACTATATATCTCAGATTTTCTTCAGCAAAATCTTGGTTCAAGTTTAACTTTTCTTTTTGAGCAATGTCAATTGCGTTTTTGATTGCCTTTTTCAGCTTCTTTTTTTTCGTTTCAATTGAAGATTCCATAATCTGTTCAACGCATTTAAGCCGCATACTCCATTCCTGAAACAAAGGTGTCTACAAAATCCATGATTTTATCGCTAACCCTTTTAGCCACTTCCTTCTTTTCTTTTAATCCAGGTCGATATTCTAAAACCCCCATGATATCATCGGTTAGAGGTGGTTTTTCCGTGAAAAGGTAATCTCCGATGAGTTTTTCAAGTCCTTCAACATTCAATCTTTCGTCGATGCTGATTTCATTAAGTGCGATTTGTTTTTGTTCTTCCCAAAAGGATTTAAATTCTTCAGGAATGTCTTCCGGTTGTTCGATATTCGGTAGGTTTTGACGGATGAAACGCTCAATGAGTTTTCTTTTACTTCGCATCCGAGTTTCACCTGAAATGATGTCTACCAGAGATTTGATTTGTTTCTCCTTCTCTTCCCCGTTTGTATTAGTTAATTTGGACAGTAATTGAAGAATATAGGAAACGGTGATTTCATCTTTATGGATTAATTCCAGCTCAAAGTCGATATCGTTAAGTATACTCGTTTTTGCGATGCCTTTGTTTTTCCTAACCTTATCGTAGATATCCAAATATTTACTCTTGTAATCCTCGAATTCCTGCTCCTCCCACGTTAAATTGGAAAAGCTGAAATCTGTAAAACTGGACAAAACATTTTTAACACGTATTAATTCACGAAACGAACTGACAAATTCAAATTCCTCAATTTCACTGTTTAACCTTGTAACGTCGTCAACAGTGGGTGCAATTTTTTGAATCTGGCTTACAATAGCATTGAATTTCAATACATAATAGAGGTATGGTTGTAACAGTATTTCTTCAATGGCTTCCTTGTTTGAGAAGAGTGCAATAGCCTCGTCGGTTCTGAACTTTAAATTGCGAAAACAAACGATATTTCCCTGTGATTTTCTTTCATCCAATATCCTGTTTGTCCTTGAGAAAGCTTGGATTAACCCATGGTACTTTAGATTTTTATCGACATACAGGGTGTTCAACGGTTTACTGTCAAAACCTGTGAGAAACATATTGACCACTAAAAGAATATCGATTTCGCGATTTTTAACCCGTTTCGCAATGTCATTGTAGTATTGATAGAATAATTTTTGGTCCTTAGTGGAGTAATTGGTTCCAAAACGCACATTATATTCTGTGATGAATTCTTCCAATTTATCCCTAGAATGAGCGCTTCCATAAGATTCTTCACCGAGTATATCGGAATCTTCCAAGAAGTAACTTCCAACATCTTGATCATCCTCGTTGCTTTGATATGAGTAAATGGTGGCCACGGTTAATGGTTGCGAAAGTCCTTGTTGTTTTTCTCGAAACAACTCATAGTATTTTACCAATGTATCGATGCTCGAAACACAAAACATCGCAGTGAATCGTTTGCCTTGTGTTTTGGAAGGGTGATGATTTAGTATATACTCCGTTATTTTTTCAAGTCTTTCAGGAGCATTCATTACTTCCTCCCGATCAATGTCCTCTACATTGAAATCAAGGATCTCTTCCTTTTGTTTTACCGTTGAGATGTATTCTACCGAGAACTTCAAAACATTTTCATCCCTGATTGCATCTGTTATGACATATTTATGAAGGCACTCTTCGAATAAATCTTTGGTAGTTCTTTTTCCTTTTTCGTTACTGGACGCATTTTCAGCAAATATTGGAGTGCCTGTAAAACCAAACATTTGTGCTTTGGTGAAAAAACCTTTAATTCTTGCATGGGTTTCACCGAATTGGCTTCGATGGCACTCATCAAAAATGAAAACAATTTTTTCATGTTGAATTTTGGACATTAATTGCGAAAAGTGTGATTTTCGAATGGCCGTATTCAGCTTCTGAATGGTGGTAACGATTAGGTTAGTATCGTTGGTAAGTTGATTAACTAAACTCTGGGTATCATTGGTTGCATCTACGCTACCTTTAGAAAAACTGTCAAATTCCTTAGTGGTTTGGTAATCTAAATCTTTGCGATCGACGACAAAAACTACTTTGAGTCCTTTTTCTAATCCAGTAATGATTTGAGCGGCTTTAAAGGAGGTTAAGGTTTTACCGCTTCCGGTAGTGTGCCATATGTATCCGTTCTTTGTGGTTGATTTAACCCGGTCCACGATGGATTCAACCGCATAAAATTGATACGGTCTAAGAACCATCAACATCTGTTGGGTTTCATTGAGTACCGTATATTTAGTTACCATTTTAGCCAAATGGCATGGCTCTAGGAAATGGTCTGTAAAATCTTTTAATTGGGTGATAAGTTCGTTGTTTTTATCGCTCCAGTAAAAGGTCTGTTTGAAAGACCGCATTTTTATGGGGTTATTGCAATAATACTTGGTGTTAACGCCATTGCTAATAACAAAAATTTGGATGAACTGATAAAGCCCTGCTCCCGATCCATAAGAGTGTCTTTCGTAACGGTTGGTTTGGTTGAAGGCTTCTTTTAATTCCAGACCTCGTCGTTTCAGTTCAATTTGAACCAAGGGCAAACCGTTGATGAGGATGGTTACATCGTATCGGTTTTTGAAGGATCCCTCCATGGTTACCTGTTGGGTCACTTGAAACAGGTTTTGACACCAATGAATTTTATTGATTAGCTCAATGTGACGGACCTGACCTTGATCATTGGTAATTGGAATTTTCTCACGCAGGGTTTTTGCTTTTTCAAAGATATTTCCCTTTCCTAATTGATTGAGAATTTGAAAAAACTCGTTTTGGGTGAATTTGGTTTTGTTGTGGTTTTCAAGTTGAAGTTGGAGGTTACGTAAGAGGTCCGATTCATCTTTAATTTCTACTTGAGGATAACCCAATTCACGGAGTTGGGAAACCAAGTTGTTTTCAAGTAGTTGTTCGGGTTGTGTGGTCATTAAATTAATTGTTTTTGAACCTTCTCCCAATAAGGGTTAATATTATCAAAGAACAAAGCCATTTTTTTACAATACCATTCAATTAAATCTTCCCAATAAACTTCTTCATTAAACCTTCCATTTGCGGTTAATTTAGATACTTCCTCCTTCGTCATATCAACACGGATTCTTGAAGCTTTCTTATTATCCAATCTTTCCCAAATAATTTCGTCTCCCATACTATTTTGAATTTGATCCTTATATTTTAGCATGGTGTCTATCAACATTTTGTTTTGGTCATTCCCAAAATACAATTCTACTCTAAAAGATTGTCTTCCAATGCAAAATCCATATCTTCCTTGTCCTTTCCAGAATCCAATACTGTAATGTGGTTGAGGACTTACTCTTTCAAGTTGTTCAAAATTGTGTTTCTTCAATCCTACTTTCAACTGACTCCAAAATTTTAATAACCGAGCTTCAGATTCTTCAACTGTTTTACTCTTATCGCTTTCTTCTTTTTGTTTTTCCTTTGCACCAATCATAAATTCTTGAGTTTCAGGAAGCGGAATAATTTGTTCAACTTGTAAAAACAATTCTTCACCCATTGAATATGGTGTCGCACGAAAACATTGTATTTGGATATCGTGTTTCAATAACCACAATACTGTTGAAGTAACTTCTTTTCTGTAATTATTGGCAACAAAAATTATTCGTTGATCTTTCCTGTTTAAGAGCAATTCATCTTCAGCCTTCTCCAGAAAATCTAATAGATTCTGTTTTGCATCTTCACCATTGAACCATTTATCCAAATAACTTTGATACATTTTGATAATTTGAGAAGTAGTAAGAGTTGAACTATAAGATGTATATTTCAAAGCTTGCCAAACAACATTTCTTCCCGTGTCATCTAACTTATTTTCTATTACAACCAATCCACCATCCTTATCAATTGCCAAAAGATCCAATCTTTCGTTTGTATCATTGAATCCGTCAAATTCCTTCTGGATTATAAGTAAATCCTCACCTAAAATTTCAGGATTTTTTGAAATCCACTCTTGTAAGTGTTCCCTTTCCTTAATTTTCAAATCCTTGAATTGTCTTTCCTCTAATTTGATGAGGTTTGTTTTTTCTTGATTAATCTTATACATATGTTCTTGCTACGAATTGTTCAACCTATTTGTTACTCAATATGTTCGTCATTTTTCTTTGGTTAATTTTCTATCAAAATGAATCAACTCAAATTCAGCAATTGATTTATATTGATTGGATTTTTGAACTACTCCACGAACATGCTCTATGAGTTCCATATATTTTTTGGAATCAGACAACTGAGTCCAAGAAAAAAGGTGCTTATATTTAATATTTTCTTGAATGCGACGGTCAACTGGGAAATGAGGAGGGGTATGGATATCTTTCAAACACCATCTATATTTGAGATACAAGTTTAATATCTTTTGACTAATACCAAAATTAATAGAACCATTCGTCAAAATATCTTTATATTTTTTACTCTCTTCAATTAATGAAAGTATAGATTTTAAGTGTTCTTCGTCATTTACAGAATCCTTGTATTTTGAAAGTAACTCATTATCAATAAACGACTTTAAGTGATTTTTAAATGCCTTTTTCCGAACTTCAGTCCCACCTGAATAGATGTAAGCACGCTGGAATGCCGCTGAAAATGTCAGCATCCAAATTTCATTTGATATAAATTTTTCTCTCTCCATCACACAAACATCTGCTGCAACAACCCCTTTTTCCAATTCTCCATCGCTTTTATCTGACCTTGACACTTTTCTGTTTTTTCATCAATGGAAGATAGAAAGGAGGCGATTTTTTGCTGTTCGGGGAGGGAAGGATGTGAAATAAAGAAATTAAATAAATCCTTTTTTTGTATATTAGGAAGTCCTGAACCAACCCTAAGTGACATTATGTTACTTTCATTGTATTTCAAAAATTGAAATAAATAATTCTTAATGAAAGATTGATTTATACTTAATAGTGAATAACAATGTCCTCCACACCAAAAGTCAACTTTAATGATGTTTACAAAACCGCAAGAGTTCCCACCTTCACTTATTGTTATAGTATCTTTTGGAGTATTGAATTTATTAGTAAAACCAGAAGGATTTATTCCACCGTTGATACAAGGGTATTCACCTGCATTTGTTAAAAATTCTTTGTTAAGTTGAACTCCTTTTGAAATATTACTAATCTCCCCCAACTTCTTCTCCTCCCAATCTGGGAAGTCATTACCATTTTCATCCCCCGAAGTTTCATTCGGGGCAGGTTTAAACCGCAGTTCTTGGGAGAAAATCTTTTGCATTACCCCTTTCTTGTAGCGTTCCAATAAGGTGAGTTGTTTTTTTAACCCAGCGATTTTTTCATCTACGGTGGTGAGAAACGAGGCAATTTTGGTTTGTTCGGGGAGGGTGGGGAAATCAAGTGGAATATTACCTAATCTGCTTGAAGATAAACTCAAAACTTTTGTCCCTTGAGCAATTTTCATTATTTCCATCCGTACTTTTCTTGACTTAAGTAGAAAAGTTGGGAATCCAGTGGAAATGTCCATGGATTCCTTTCTGGCCAAAAAGGTATGAAGTCCTGCTAATACTTTTTCATTATTTAATTTAATTATTTCAATTGATTTGCCGATATCGTTATAATCTTCGGATGCGTCAGCAATAACTAAATCACCTTCCTTGATGTAATTGTCATCTGTAACTTTAGTCAAATCTATTTGGGGATTAACAAACGGAACCTTCTCGTTTGATATATCAAAATGAGAATTGAATTTTGTATGAATATCTCCGTAATGAATATTTTTCACATCCCCCAATACATAATTTAAATTTTCACGGGATAATGAATTTGTGCTTTTAAATGAATAAAACTCGTTAAATTTTCTAGATTGCCAATTTTCTCTAAACTCTGGAAACCTCAATTTTGGTTGTAGTTTTTGCATATCAGAACGGCATTTCAATGTTTAACTCCTTGCAGAATGTTGCCAAATGTTGATCGGTTTGTTTCAATTCTTCTCCCAACCTTTTGAGTTCTTTTGCCACTTCGTTGATGTCTATTGGTTCTTCTTCATCAAAAGTGTCTACATACCGAGGAATGTTGAGGTTGTAATCGTTTTCTGCTACTTCCTTCAAACTTGCCAAATGACTATATTTCTCTTCCTCTTTTCGTAATCGGTAGGTTTCAATGATTTTCTCCACATGCGCATCCGTCAACACATTTTGGTTTCCTTGTTTTTCAAAATGTTGGCTCGCATCAATGAATAGGATGTTATCGTCAGCGGTTCTGCATTTTTTCACTACCAAAATACAAGTAGGAATTGAGGTTCCGTAAAAGATATTGGCAGGTAAACCAATAATCGCATCAATGTAATTGAGCTCTTTTATCAAATACTCACGAATCAATCCTTCCGCAGCTCCTCTGAACAAAACTCCGTGAGGTAAAACACAAGCCAAGGTTCCGTTATCACCCAACTGGTAAATCATATGTTGCACAAAAGCAAAATCGGCTTTACTTCCTGGAGCCAATTTCCCATATTGACTAAATCGTTCATCCGATTGAAACAAGGGGTTTTTCTCTCCTTTCCATTGGGCCGAAAATGGAGGGTTTGCTACCACTGCCTCAAACTTTTTATCAAAGTGTTTTGGTTCCTCCAAGGTATCTTCCTGTTGAATATCAAATTGGCGGTAATGAACTCCGTGAAGTATCATATTCATTCGTGCCAAGTTGTAAGTAGTTCGGTTCATTTCTTGTCCGTAGAACTCACTTACTTCTACTTCTCTTGCCACGCGCAACAACAAAGACCCAGAACCACACGTTGGATCATACACCGATTTTAATTTGGATTTCCCTGAAGTAACCAATTTTGCCAAAATCTTGGAAACCTGCTGTGGGGTGTAAAATTCACCGGCTTTTTTACCAGCACCTGATGCAAATTGAGCAATCAAATACTCATAGGCATCACCCAATACATCCGCTTCCACCTCATCCAACCCAAAATCAATTTTATCCAAATGCAAAAGGACTTTAGAAATCAGTTCGTTTCTCGCTTCGGGAGTTCTTCCCAATTTGGTAGAGTTCAAATCCAAATCTTCAAATAACTTATTGAAATCATCTTCGCTTTCTGTTCCCATGGTACTTTGTTCAATGCTGTTCAAAATACGGTTCAGGTCATCCAAGATAAAATTCCCATCCTCTTTGGTTCCGTTCCCTTTAATGGCAATTGAACTGAATAGTTCCTCTGGATGAAGAAAATACCCTAAACTTTCGAGGGATAATTCCCGAATCGCATGAATGTCCTCGTCGTCAGTGAGTTTCATATAATCGGTAATAGTTTCTCCTTCCAGTTGTAGATTCGCGTATTGGAGTTGTTTATCCGACAGGTATTTATAGAAGATAAATCCTAGAATGTAATCCCTGAATTCATCGGCATCCATCTTACCCCTAAGAGTATTGGCAATATTCCAAAGTTGTTGTTCGAGTTGTTTTTTTTGTTCTTCTGACATTTGGTGTTTTATTTATTCAAAAATAGGTATTTCAAACTTTATTATTTCCCTAGCCCTTCTACCGGCCTAAGATCGTTTACCTCTACATCTAGAACATAACGGTCTATTTTGGGGAGGTATTTAGTAATCAATCGGCCTTTCTGCGTTCATTAAAAGGTAATCGTTTCATCGTTTGCGTTTAGTTCATTAAAGTTCATTTGAACTTTTAGCGGCAACATCAAAATGAAGCATTAAATTAAGCCTGATGATTACACCTTTTTTAATAGAGGAACTTATTCTGGAATATGAAGAAGTTGTTCAAAAGTTAAAGTACCGCCATCCTTCGTATTTCGATGAATACAAAAGCGCCATGGTTGAGATCTATCCTGAGAGAGTTGTAAGTGATGACCAGTTACGCTTGGATTACTACAAAATGGCCTTTAAGATCGAGGTTCGTAAAAACTCCATTTATTCCTTTTTGACGTATGAACAGATTGATGAGGTCGCGAATTTGATATGAAAGATTGGTTAAAACATTCTATTTTTTTGAAAAATTGTTTTAACAAATGTTTTAACAATTTCAATAAAAAAGTCCTAAAATGTTATAAATCAACACTTTAGGACTTTGTATTGGTGGAGTCGGAGGGGTTCGAACCCTGTGTATTAATGATGTCTAATACATTGATAATGAAATACTTAAAAATTAGTCGGTGTGTTGTAATATATTTTTTAATTATATTTGTTTTAACAATTGTTTTAACAAATGAGGAAATCTACTTCCATTATACCGATCTTATGGTCACGAAAAGATAAGAATGGCCTTTATCCAATAAAAATTCGAATAACTGAAAATCGAAAGAGTTCTTATGTGTCGGTGGATGTGTCTATCAAGAAAACAGATTGGTCAGATCATAAACGTTTGGTTAAAACAAGTCATCCAGATTATCAGTATATCAATGATCGTATTGTTTCTATGACTGAAGAATTGGAATCTTCCAATCTTCCTACGGCTCCGAAAAAAAGTAAGGACGGTTTTTTCTTGGATTATTTACTTTTGAAGATTGGTCAGAAACGGGAGGGGAATAAATTCTTCTCTACCAAAAGATACCAATCGCTGTATTATCACTTATTGAAGTTCACCAATAACCAACCCGTTTATTTTACGGATATCAACAAGGATTTTGTTGTGCGATTTACAACATATTTGGAAAAGAACATCAAATCCAGAACAGATCGGGGAGAGGCGTCGGTGAATACCGTTGTGAATTATTTAAAGGTATTTAAAACCATTTTAAATCATGCCATTAAGGATGAGGTGATAACTGGTGTTAATCCTATTCCAAGTCATTTAATTCCTTCCAAAAAGAAAATTAAGAAGGTTCCTCTGAATACGCTACAAATATGGAAATTGAATGAAATAAAACCCAATGATCCAAAACTCACCAAAGGAATGTACGACGCCCTCAATGTGTTTATGTTCAGTTTTTGGTCCAGGGGTTTACGTATTAGTGATGTACTACATTTAAAATACAAGCATTTTACGAATGGTTACTTCACGGTGGTTATGGAAAAGACCGAAGAGATTGTCTACATTCCATTGACAATAAACAATGTTGAGCGGATAATGCCATACCTATTGGATATCCACCCAGTATTTGATTGGGATCGTAAAAAGTTCATTCGTTTTTCAACTGAGGTTGGAGAGGACGAACAATTTATCTATTCGAATAGTAAAGAAGAATTATTCAATTTACATTCGTCCTATTTGGGTTCCTTGAGAGATCTCCATGATTTATTAAAAGACCGTGTGGAATTTTATAACAATAAGGTCAAATTTGATAATCGTAAAAAAACATACTTCCATGATGATTTTGAGTTTGATTCAAGGGAAATGATGGTGTTCTTTAAAAATTCCCAGGAGGCCGAGGAAAAATTGGTCTATTCGAAATATCTTCGTGATCGCGAGATTTACCTTGAATTTTGTAAGAAGTATTTTCAAGATTACTGTAAAAAGAATCAAAGGGCAGAGGAGTATGTTTTTCCGTTTCTAAGGGGCCATAGTCATTTAAGAGGTTTTCAAATGGGACAGAAAATTAGCTCCGCTACGGCCCTGATTAATAAGAATCTGTATAAAATTTCTGAACGGTTTGAAATTCCCAAGTTTACAACACATTTTGCTCGCCATACCTTTACCTCAACCTCAAAAATGATGGGAGTTGACATTTATGACCTCAGGAATTGGTTGGGTCATACTTCGGTTAAAAACACCGAGGTTTATGTGAATACCCTGGAGGATCCGAAAGATGATATGCATTCGTTGCGTTTATACGAAATGTTAAACTCTTGATTCCTGAATTCTATTTGTAACTCGAGGTAACGACCCCGTTCTAAATAGAAAAAACCATGTTTAGAAGGATTCTTAATTCTCTTGCGGTGATTGGTTGGGTGACTTTTATGGTGGATCAAACTCCATTGAAGGATATCTTTCAGAAGTTAAGTTTCGATTCGAATATTATTGACATTCCTGTTGAGGAAAACCAAATGAATTCCAACGTTATAATTGATTATTCTCGTTACGACGACAAGACCAATGCTTATTTCAAAGAAGTTGCTTTAAAAAGTGAATTCAGCGACCGTGTAAAGACCGAACCTCGAAGATGGACCAAGGACGTTAAAATTTTCATGCACGGGGAGGTAAGCGACCTAATTACAGAGGAATTAACCAAAATTGTTGGAGAGCTCAACGAACTAATTGAACCCATTGAACTTTACCGGGTGGACAACAAATCTGATGCAAATTGTACGATCTTTCTTGGGTCAAGTGAGGAGTTTATTTCGGAATATAACGACCGAATATCTGAAAAATCAAAAGAACTTTTGAAAAGAAATTGGGGGTTCTTTATTATGTCTGATAATGAATCACTCATTTTCATCAATACGGATGAAACGTATGGGGACGAACTCGCACAGCGTCATTTGCTTCGAGAAGAATTAACTCAGTCCTTGGGATTATGCAATGATTCGTACCAATATCCTGAAAGCATATTTTATCAAGCGTGGTCGTTAACGACGGAATATGCGGAGATTGATAAACGATTGATAGACCTGTTGTTTAATTGAGCTCGTAAATTCCCCAGGTGGATTCATTTTGCTTTGATGAAGTTATACAGAATATATCCTAAGAATCTTTTTTGGGTTAGATTTTAGAGCAATAGGAAACTTTTTCAGAAGTCAAAAAAAGTATCGACGTTCCTTAGTTCAATTCAAAGGGTTTGAATGGATAGAAAAAGGTCAAATGAACTTTTTGAAGATTATGGTCTGTTCTCTTATTATAATTGTAAGATTTCGCTAAATTCGTTGTGAAATCAAATAACATGAGGATTGTAATTCTTTTACTTGTTGGATGTTTCTGCTTAAACTCCTACGCCCAAATGGACAAACGCCGAGTAATGGCGAGTGCGGGAAGGATTGCCAAGAACCTCAACCCAACTCCGTTTGGAACCAATTACATCATGTCGTATACCTTAGGTGAGCCCTTCATTTACGTGAATACGCCTTTGGGATATGCGAGCACTCGGGTCTGCAACGGTTTTCAGCAACCCGACGCCTTGGTTCCTGTAGGGCCTGGAGTGGTGGTTCAAATGCCCACGCAACCGGTGTTTAAGATTTATCCAAACCCTTTTGATGCCTATTCGATCATTGAGGCTCCTAAGGAATACGAGGAACTAGAATTGAAACTGCAGCTTATTGATGCCAACGGGAAACTGGTGCACGATGAAATCATGAAAGGCGCACGCCACAAAGCGGATTATTCCACCGGTCTTGCCCCGGGAACCTATTTTTTAAACATCTACCTCATGTCGGGGGCTCTCATTGAACAAGTAAAACTCATTAAATCGTAAACGATGCAAAAAACTTTATCCTTACTGTTGTTGCTTACGGCAACCTTCATTGCGACAAGCTTTAACGCTCAAGCGCCGAACGGCATTAACTACCAAGCGGTGATTCGAACCAGTACCGGAACCTTGGCCAGCAACCAACCGGTGGTGATCAGGGCGAGAATTCTTCAAACCACCGCCAATGGAACAGCGGTTTATTCCGAGCGCCACAACCTAACTACGGATCAATTTGGACTGGTGAATTTTGTGATTGGCAACGGAGTTTTCCTTGCAGGAAACCCATTTGCCAACCTGAACTGGGGCAACGGACCGTATTTCTTGGAATTGGGCGTAGCCTTCACCAACCAGGTCAACCCTGTGGTTTACATGCCTTACGGTACCCAGCAAATGATGAGCGTTCCTTATGCTTTATACGCCAAGTCTTCCGGGAATCTATTGAACCAATGGAGTTCAGGGAACGGTGTTCCTCAAAGCAATTTTGGCACCACGGGGGATTATTATTTGGACAACGCTACGGGAAATGTGTATACCAAAACGAATGGAACCACTTGGGTTTTGATAACGAACATTACCGGCCCTCAAGGTGTGGCTGGCGCAGTGGGTCCTCAGGGGCCAGTTGGGATTCAAGGAGTCGCTGGACCTCCTGGTAACAATGCGGTTGGTGGACCAATGTTTATTACTCCTAGTTTGGTTTATCAAATTAATTCAGAATACGGATTTAATAATTCAATTACATCAATTGATTTTGACACACTTATTGGACAACATGTCAACACAATAATTCTATATTATGAAAATAATTGCACTAGTGGTATGTCTTCCTCTCCAGTCAAATGCCAAGTGGATGTCCTTACCAACGGAATCAATTATGAAATTATAGATAATTTCCATGGGAGCTATAGTAACAACCCTTACCCATATGGTAACAATTCTGGTCAAATATTTCTTCCGTTGGGTCAAAATGGAATAATTACCTTTACAAATAATATCATTCGTTCAAATTTGAAAATATACGTAATCGGTTATTTTCCATGAAAAAAACAATTATTTTTTTCTAAAATCTATTTCCACTTTTATTAGAACAAAAGTTGTTTAGAGTGAATATAATGCTCAAATTCAAAAAAAAAATTAACAATTTAATGAACTGGATACCAACGCTAAAAAGCTTTAAAAATCAGCGACTTCAACGCCAAATCAATTCTACACAGCAAAATCACCCTCATGCTTCGCATCTTTGAAGATGGTATAGAGGAACGGGTAGTAGTGATGTAAGAGTGATTAGAATTGTAAATGCTTTTTTACGGTGGTGTTCTTTTTGGTTGGCGATATATTGGATAACGCACTCAACTTGGCCAGGATTCACGGAAAACGCGCCGAAGCCGTTTTACCATTAGAAATTGGCATAGGCCGCACCTTTGGTTTTCATCCATTTAGAAGAATGAGATTTCAATTCTTCCAGCAATTTCATCAAAGCCACCTTTTGGGACAACATACACAGGATATGAATGTGGTCGGTGGTGCACCCACTTTTATCACGTGGCATTCAAGGTTATTGCAGATGCCAACGAGATAGCTGTATAGTTCATCTTCTTTTGCCGGCTTGTAAGAGATATAATACCCATTATGAGGTATAATTTGGTTCAATTTTATTTCCAACGAAAAGATACTCAATCCTTCCATCAAATTGAATCGTTGGAGAATTGGTATTTGAAGTAATTTCTTAAAAACACAGTCCCCTCTTCAAAGCGAACGCGGTATCTTAAAAATTCTTTGGGCATAAGAAAGCCAAAAACCAACGTGAATAGTATTTATGGATATGATATCCAATGAAATACTTCGAGACCTTAACATCAAAAGAACTTTTTTGGGGGTGGATAAGGTGAAATCTTACCCCGTAGACTTGGTAAAACTGACCGTAAAATATGAACTGGATAAATCCAAACTTCAGGAAATAGATCGAGGAACGCAAGACAACCTCATCCAGTCGTTTTTATCGGTGGTTTCCAAGATTTTTAAAAAAAGTCCAAATGACATTTTATTGCTTGGATTTTCGCCGGAATATCGAATAGATATTGAATGGGCGTTACCTATTTTTTATTTCAAGTTTTTTGTGGTAGGTGAAAATCTAAAAACAAAAGAAAGTGAAATAAGACAAGCGTTCAAAGATCACCTCAAGAGTGAAGTCGGAGGATCCATGAATTTGTCGGTTAAAACCGTTCTTGACCGCGAAGATTTGTTCTTTGAGCTTTATCCCAACTCCATGTTGGATGAGGTGTTAAATCGTTTAATGAACATGGACGCGAATTCCTTCTTCACCAAAGAACTTATGGAATTGTTTGCGGTTCCCATTTCCCTTAAGTCACGAAACGACTTCATTGATTACTTTCGACATTAACCTAAAATAACTATGAATATTACCTTAAACCAAATGTTGGAGGATCCCTTGTGGATTGTTATGGAAGTGAATATGAAACTTCGTCAATTTTTGATGCGCTTCGAAAACTCGAACCAGTATTATCGCTTATTATCCCAATCAGAATACCGCTTTGGAAGGGAATCCAACCGGTCCTTTTTTAAAAAATCATTTTCTCATGGTTTCTACCGGTGTTCCGTAGAAGGTGAGAGGGTTTACTACATTTTGTTTTTGAAACTGAAGTCTCCCAACGGAAAAAGTCAAAAAGCCATGGAATTATTGGTTAGATCTAAGCGGTTGATGTTTTCTCCAACCAAAGTGTATTATCCTTCAGAAATCAATGAAACGGATCGTTTACTTCTTTCTTCGAAGAGGGGAAGAAATGAATACCGAAAGATATTAGGATTTAGAAATAAAGGTGAATAGATCTAGTCCAGTTCATAGATCAACCTCAAAACAAAGGATTTGTCAAAAACTTTCATATGGTGCGTTGAAAATAGTTGAACGTATTCAGATCTTAGTTCATCCTGGGATTTTCCGTTGACCACGAGTTCATAGATTTTCACCTCATCAAAGGGGTTGACAATATCCCCAACCATCAATTCTCCGGTATGAATGAGATCATAAAAATTTGGATTGAACCCTTCAAAGCGTTTCTTCTTTTCTTGAAAGTGTTGGCAATGTCGTTCGATTTTATTTAAAAAATCAACATCTTCATTGGTGTAGAGTTGACTGAGTTGGAATATAAATCTCTTTTTCATAGTTCTGATTTAGTTACTTCGTTTGGATGAATGAAATGAATCACCAAAGTTTTAGTTTTGGCATCCTGTGGATCATTTTGTTCGTGTAATTCAAAATCCTTAGTAAGATTTTCTATTTGATTCAGACAATTTGGAATATCGAAGAATTCAAACAAGGAAAACTCATGAACCATTGGATTAATGAACGGAGGAACAATATCGACCAGGGTAACAATATCCATGTTACAATCTTGAAATAAAGCATCTGTGATCGTAATCTTATGGTAGGAACCAAGTTCCTCATGGTATTTGGTTAGGAACCGTTCAATTCGATTTAAAAATTCCGCACCTGAATCATAATTGAGAAAACAAAACTGATAGATAATTCCTTTCACCATATTCAATAAATAGGTGAGAATCGGAAAAGGTAAAGGGTTAGGCGACTAGTTTTTTGATTTTTGTTATCGTATTCACATGAATCCCAACAATTCTTGAGATCTCCTTGGATTTATAGCCTTTCTTGAGATACTCAATGGTTTTAGCAATCTTGGGTTTCTGAATCCATTTTTGAATGTCAGATTTAGCCCCCTTACGACGTCCTTTGTATACGCCCCTGAGTTTTGCCAGTTCAATGCCTTCTCGTTGGTTCTCACGGATCCGGCTTCGTTCCATCTCGGCAACGGTTCCAAGAATGGAGATCATCATTTTGGAAACTGCATTTTCCTTTCCCTTATCATCAATGGTTCGTAGACCTTGTTGAATGAAAATCATGGGGATCAGTTTTTCATTCATGAATCGGATCACAGAGAGAATGTCCAGTAAGTCACGGCCGCAACGGTCAATGGAATGACAAGAGATGGAATCAACCATTCCTTTTTCGATAAGGGTAAGTATTTTCTTTCCACCTTCTCGTTGGAAGAATGGGGTAGACCCTGAACATTTGTCTTCGATGACAAGGTCGAATTCCTTTTGATCGCTTTTCTGACGATCGGTCTTTTGGTCCAGGGTTGAAACCCTTACATACAACACCTTCATAAATCACATTTTTGAGTTAGGTGGTCATTCACCCTAAATCTATAACTCAAAACGATGAAAAGGCTACGCTTTATGAGGTTTTAGGTCGAAAATAAAATCACTATTTAAGGTATAGGCTAAATAGCGAGATTTGTGATGAACTTTAATTGTCAAAAATTATATTGTAAAAAGAACCAATTTGGATTAGTTAATTTGGGAACACTTTTACCATACAATGACTCCTTCCCGCATATCGTATCATAACGAAATGCATAAAAATCACTTCTGGATAAATTTGAAATTTCATTGACATAAAAAGAATTCTGAATTGTGTTGGATTTGCCATACAATTCATACGAGATAATATTACTGAATTGAACCGGACTTTCTTGTTCAGTGAATTTTAAGGAACTTATTTTTTTTGGTTGAGGAAATTTTATTAGATCACAGTTATTGAATTGAGAAGTTACTATGGAAAATTCACTAATTACCTTTCCTGAATGTGGAGGGATTTTGATTTTATTTTGTTCATCTACGGATATAGAAACGCCTCTTGATGAACTTGTTCCTTGATTCATTGAATTGGATTGGGTATTGGAAGTGCTTTTCTGAACCCCAGCAGAAGACGAATTCGATGTCGAATTAACCGACATATCGTTGTAAAAAGAACTAACACCCATTGTGCTTCTTCCATTCGTTGTTGATGAAGAAGTGCCGTTCGTTGACGTTTTTGAATTAGTCAACGCTTGGGAGTTAAAATTCGTGGAATTACTGGACACGGTATATGTTCGGTTTTGAAAATAGTCATAAGAGAAACCATTTTGAATATAAAAACTCATGTCCTTATTAAGGGTTATAATACTATCGGTTTTATTGTAAAAAATAAATCCAGGATTGCCGTTTTCCGCCCACAAATTATAATAGATTTTTACGTGATCGTCTTCGTAATACAGTTTGCCCTGAGTTTCTTTTAGGTTGGACGAGGTAGTCTTGTACAATTGAAAATATTGCGTTGATGTACACGAGGAAACAACTAGGAGTAACATTAGAAATGCTGAGGTACTTTTCATAAGAATAATAATTTATTTCAAAATTATATAAAATAGTATTTGTTGTTCGGGTAAGACTCACAAAAGTCATCCAGTTTACCCCGAAATTTTTTTAAATACTTAAGTCATTGATTGGGTGTTAAGGTGGATCAGCAATACTCCTTCCTTCGCGCCTTGTTTCCTTCCCCCCTTGGTTCTTTCTTCCCTTGGGCCCTCCGTCCCCCCTCCCTTACGGGTATCCCACTCATATAGCCTCATTTCCAGGAACACGACCCCTTCAATCCCAAAAAGGAAAAACGGTCAAAAAAATTTTGGCAGAAAATTTTGGGGGAATGTAATGGTTTAGGATTATAATATTACACAAACTAGTCTGATTTTTTTTGTGTATGTTTTCAATTATTTGTGCAACCAGTATTTTATTACGGTATTAGGCATGGGTTCACCTCGTTTACGGGAAATATTTAATCTTGACGGTGGTTCAACGAAATAAAAATCTATTCTTTGATGCAAAAGACTACATGAATAAGGTTCTATTTCAGCAATTATTTGATTATTGTTTTCTGATCCAAAAATTCCATTACCATATTCTACAGTTTCAATATATAATTTTGATCCTGTATTATTAATAAGTTCTCCACCTTCGATAGCAAGAAATACCGTTTCTCCTGATTTATATTTGAACTTAAGTGTTGATGTGAAAATAGTTTTATGAGTGCTTTTAAGTGTATTATTTATAATTACCACGCTTCTAGTGGTCAGCGGAATAGCAAAAAAATATAAGATAAATGGTATTGCAAAATACCAATTTCTTCCGCCATAGAAACTTATTCTAAAAATAAGTATGAACGAAATTATCCATAAGAGAATAGTATTGTCATGGGAATATGAAATGAACCCAAACGTGAATGGTAAAAAAACTAGTATTCCGAATAATATTAAAATAATTTTTCTATTTTCCTTTCGGTAAAATATAAATAGTAGCAAAAACACCAACCCCCAGAAAATAAATGAAAAATTTTGACCCGTCATAATATGATTTTAGTACCTAATAAATTTCTCTCTTTCATTGGAAAGGTCATTTTGAAAATATATGGATAATATCAATTTTGCTATTTCAAACTATTTATTTCGCAATCATTTCAGTTCTATGAATGATACCCGTTAATTTAATGAGTTGAGCACTATTAAATTCACCTGAATAATTTGTGAAATTGAAGAATATCATTACTAATTTTGCCAATTCATTCCAATTATATATTTCTTTATCCAAACGAGATAACAGATCTTTATATTGAGTACCGGCCTGGATTTCATTGTATCCTGAATGCTCGGAAACGTTCTTGACAATTTCAAGTAGATTCATGTAACTCCAGTCATCACTAGTCATTTCGGAGTGAAGAAGTTTAATATGAGTTTGACTGATTGCATTATTTGGTAATTGACGAATTTTATTTTCTTCGTAAATGTCTTCTTCTTTGGTAAATAAACGATAATTGTACTCTTTAAAAAAAGCAGTTATTATATCTTTTTTAGCACTTAAACTGTGTCTAGATATGAAAAGAATATTCCCTTGAATTAAGTAAAAAGTTTTGAAGATATTGTCTAAATGACCTTCGGTTTCAACATCCCAACCATCAAAATAAAGATGAAGGAAATGAGGAAATGTTTCGCTATTATTAAAGACGTTCTTGTATACAGTTGAACATTCTTTTAATTTGCCATAAACAAAATTTTCTGAAAATTTATTTTGAGACCCTTTGGCTATTTTTTCTGAAAGAAATTTAAAAACGGAATCAATCCCTCCATCGACCCCATAGTTGTGTGCGAAACAAAGTAGGGCGAGATTTTCACATAAGGAGATCGTATTGATAGGTAATTCATTGAGGAAATTTAATTCGCTTTCCGCTGGTATCCAACTTTCAGATTTTGTCAGACCATTAGAAAATTCATAAGGGTCATACTCATCATTGAAAATTTTATTCAATGTTTTTGCTAAATAAGCACCATGCTTTTCTTTATACTTATCTGAATGTGAAACAAAGTTTTTTCTATAAAACTTATCTATTCTGTCTAAAATTCCCATATCAAAAAATTATAAAATAATACTCAAGAATAAAATTAAACATCATCACTATTTAAATCTATACTATTTAACTCTTCGAAATGAAGACTAGTCATGGAATCAAGATATTGACTAGTAAGGCGATCGAGTAATGATTCTGTATTTATGTCTCTATCTAGAAATTCTTCAATATCACTGAAATTTTGCCGAATAATATCATCATCGACTTTGAGACGATGTCGAATATTTTTGAAAAATTTAACTTCTGAATATTCGATTTGTTCATCAGCTTTAATTGTTTTAAGTGCAATATCTATTAGATGAATCTCTTGTTCAACAGATAGTTCAGAAGTTTCAATTAATTTGAAAAAATCTAGTATGAAACCTTTACCTTCAGCTTTTATTTGTTTAACAAATGATTTGATCTCAGCATTAAAATTAAAATTGACAAAAAGATCTGATGTTTCGCACATATCCTTTATCATAGCAATTTCCCTTTTGTCAATATGACCATCAGATGCCATACAAGAAAATGCTGTTCTGAGTATTAGTTGATTAAATTCTTTGCTATCCATGATGAATTATTTATTTAAAATCCTATTTTGGGACGAGTATACGGTTGATCTTGGTCATCATCGTCATCTTCTAATTTCCTTCTAATTTCTTCGTATTTTCTTAATTCAGATGCAGGAACAGTTGGTTTCTGATTTTTAATTATAAATTCTAATGTTTCCATAGAAATTCTTTTTGTTTTTTCTCTGATTGTTTTGCGAGATGCTTCATCAATTAAAAGCTTAATATCACTAGAAACATAATTTTCAGTTAATTCAGCTAATTTGCTATAATTTATACCAAAATCTAATGGGCGATTTTTAAGGTATAACTCAAACATTGATTTTCTTGCTTCAAAATCAGGTGGAGAAATATAAAACCATTTTTCTAATCTACCTGCTCTTAGTATTGCACGATCAATTGAGTCAGGTTTATTTGTTGAGCCAATTACGAATACCCCAGAATCTCCTATATTATCTAATTGAGATAAAAATTCATTAACTTCTCCGCTTTGGCTTTGATTGTTCAGCTTTTCACGATTAGGAACCATCGCATCCAATTCGTCAAAGTATAATATCGTCGGCGCATTCTCTCTGGCATCTTTAAAAATGTTTCCTATTTTTTCTTGTGAGCCATGAACGTATATACTCGCAATGTCAGATGAAATCACTTTTTTAAAATTGTAACCGGCTTCTTCAGCAAACCGTACCGCAAAAAATGTTTTACCACAACCTGGTGGACCATAAAGCAGTATGCCATTTGGAAGTCCTATGTTATGTTTTTTGTATTCTTCAGGGTTTTCTAAAACATCAATTACGTCTGATTTTAACCGAGACTTTAATGAATCCATTCCTGCAATTAATGAAAATCCACCTTGTTTCTTTTGAGGTTTATTTTCAGTTTGGTCTTCTGAATCCATAACTTCATCATCCAGCAACCCCTCTTCTATGATTATATCATCTTGAATAGAGCGAAGTAAAGATTCTGCATTTTTGAATCTTTTTTCCGTTTTAAAATTGAGTGCTTTTGAAATAATATCAAGTGTATTTGATTGAATTACAACATCAGATTCATTTAAATTTGGAAACAACAGTGGTTTCTTTCTTAGTTCATAGAGAAGCTTTTCTTCATTAATACTGTTAGACTGAAATTTTGATAATTCAGAATTCCATGGAAGAATGCCAAATAATAGTTGATATAATATTACCCCTACTGAAAAAACATCCGATTGAGGAGAAAAGATGTTGTTAATGCATTCAGGAGCAACATAATTGAAATCAATATTTTCTTTGTTATAACTTTTGGATGGTGAATTAAAGAATCGTGCATATCCAAAGTCAATGATTTTAACTTGTGGTTCCCCAGAAGATAAGTCCAACATAATATTATGAGGAGTTATCTCATTGTGAATAATTGGTGATTCTTGAGAATGAAGATAAACTAGACCGTTTAGTAAACCTTCTGCAATAAGTTTTATATCGTAGTAGTTAGTTAATGGTTCTCTTTTTATTTTTTCATAAAGGGTTTCCCCGGGAATATAATCTAAAACTAAAAAAGCATATTTTTTTTGTGATATAATAACTTCACCACTATCAACATATTTAACGATGTTAGGATGGTTGAGTTGTTTAGCAATTTCTATTTCAGTTAGGTCCTTATTTTCATTAAAGGAAGTGCTGGATATCTTTGAATAATCAAATAATTTTAAAAAATATAACTTTCCATCGATTCCTTTAACTCGATAATTTTCAGCGTTTATCCCTTTTTTTAAAAATAAAATGACGTTGTATTTATCATTAATACTAAAGTCTTTTTTTAAAATACTCTTAAATTCTGATGTCATCAATTAAATTTTATCTTTTCGGAATGTCGTCTGGTTGATTTGGATCCGTTAAATCAATCAAATCAGATATTTGCTCACATAATTTTTTCAAATTTTGTAAGCTTCCACCAGTGGCAATATTTGATTTTGCCTGATTAATGTAATCCCTTGCGCGAGTTTGTTGTATCCAAATGATAGTATTAAAATTACCATCAACATATTCTATAAAATCTTTTTCCCTAGAACCATCGTCAGGCATTATTCCTCCAACAATAGCTCTAATAAAACTTTCTAAATTCTCTTTAGTTTCTTTTGCTAGTTCAGTATCCTCAGATTGGATTATTTGGTCAACCTTTATTTTATAGTCATTTAGGTGAGCCATGACTTTTTGCATGTTAAGTTTATCACCTAATCCACTATTTTTTATTTGTTCAACAACTTCTTCCGCTTGATAGTAAGTGTCTTTCAATTCTTGCATGGCTTTAGGCCATTCAACTTTTTCAGCTTGACCTTCTATAGTTAATCGAATCTTTCTAAGGTTGTCAAGAATTCTAATTTTACCATTTTCATTACCTTTTTCATTTTGAAAATCTGATAATAACTTATTTAAATCTTTAAGGCAATTGTTTAAGATATCATTTTCGAAATCTTCTATTAACTCTTCCGCTTTGATAATATCTGAATTAATTTGCTCTTCTAACCAATCAGCATCGACCTTTTTATCTTTTTCCACAGAAACTTTAACTTCTTCTGTATGGTTAATTTGAGGAAAGAATGCAATACAAGTCATTGAGCCATTATTGTTAAGCTTAAGTGTTACTTGCAGTTCGGAGTTTGCCGCTAGAACTCCTGGTATTGTTTCCCCTGTAATTATAACGTCAACAACGTGATTGCTATGGAAAGAACTTTTTCCTTTCGCATCGTCTTCACCTTGATATAATGGTATTCTTAAAACATCATCAATTTTCCCGCCTGTTATTTGTTTTGGAATCTTAAGATTATCTGTTATACCAACAGCACCATTTTGAATCTGATTCTTTTCAAGACCTTTTAGTGGTTCAAAAACCTTGATTTTTTTCTTATCATCCCAAACTTCAATACCCCAAGTGTATGGCAAAGGAGCTTCCGGGGTAGTAATGCCTTCTAAAATGGTAAAATTATTAGGAGAACATTCAAATTTATTTCCTTTATCATCCATCAAATTGATTTGGAAGAAGTTGGAAGAATCTTTGTTAAGCAGTAAATCTATTAGAGAAGCCCTTTCGCTAATTTGTTTCTTGTCACTTGAAAATGATTTATCACCTCTATCAATTACTACAAACAACTTTTCAGGTAAACCAGAAGTATCATTTTCCTTCGAGATTTTAATATTAACTCTAACTTCTTCGCCTACAACTGCTGCATTGTATTTCAAATCTAGTTTGATTGCATCAATATTAGTAGTTGGAATTTCAACTCCAACATCTTTTGTCGATGCATAAAGTGCAGCGCCAATCGCCACCGATGTCATCTGATTTTTAGCAATTACATTTTGTGTAATTTGCTCTTTTAGCATATTTTGAACTATCGGAGAATATGTTGGTCCTCCTACTAGAATCAGACAGTCTAGCTTATCACCAGTAATACTGTTTTTACTTAATAATTCACTCGTAATATCAATAGCCTTCTGATAGATGGGGCTGAATACTTTGATTAGATCATCTTGGGTTATTGTTAGATTTAAGTTGAATTCGTTTCCTTCTTCATCAGTTGCTCTTATATCACCAGGGTAGGTGGCGATGTCAAATGAATTATTTTTAGATAACTGAATTTTAGCATCTTCGGCATATCCTTTCATTGCATTTCTCAGAATATCCTTCTTATCACGATCTTTAAGAACATTATTAATGGAATAATTCTTTTTTAGGTAAGGAATAATGATTTTATCAACCATTGCAAGATCCAAATCTTTTCCTCCTAAATTATTGTCACCTGCTGTATCTAGAACAGTCATAATTCCTTGTTCAACTTTTACCAAAGCAACGTCGAATGTACCACCGCCAAAATCAAACACAAGCCAAATACCGTCTTTATTTTTCGCGTCTAAGCCATATGCGATTGACGCGGCTATTGGCTCTTGTAGAAGTTCAACAACCTCAAATCCTGCAAGCTTAGCCGCTTTTATTGTCGCCTCATTTTGAGGGATTTTAAAACGAGCAGGCACCGTAATTACAATGGACTTAATATTCTCATCAGGTATAAACGTTTTTAGTTTTAGAAGTACTTCCGCTGAAAGTTCTTCCGAGTTAAAATCTTTATCTAGAAACGAACTGTTATAGTGGACCTCCGTCCCCATAGTTGTTTTGAATTCTATATAGGAATTAGAATTAGAATTTTCTAAAGTTTCTAATGCTCTAAGTTTTTCTTTTCTGTAAGCCGAAATTGCCGCAACCCCATGAGTTAAGCTTTTTCTGGGAGTCACAGCAATACAAGAAGGCAATGTGTCCATTTGCACATCTGTTTTTAAAATTGTAGGTTTTCCATTCTCCATTCTTGCAATGGCTGAGTTGGTGGTACCTAAATCAATACCGTAATCAATTTTTGTTCTCATAATTCTATTGTCCTATTGATATTTCTACTTGAGCCGCCTGAATTTGCTTACCATCAAACTTTACAAGTGGTTTTATGATCTTACTAATGATTTCTTCTCCTGGTTGCAGTGAATCGTCTATGGTTTCGTTAACTACGATTATTTTTAGACGGTCATCATACTTTTGACCTAACAAGTCCACTATTTCGTAATTATTGACTTTAAAATTGTCAATTATCCGAGTGACAGAAAGTTTTAAAGCAATGGCTTCTTGCTTCGATGGATCCAAAGTATTTGCGAAAGCATTAATCCTAGTGATTTCATCCGCAATTTTTAGGGTTAAAGAATGATCAGGTTCACTAGATGTTCCATTATCATTAGAAGTGTTTAATTGTGAGATAGTAGAAGCTAATTGCTCTAGACCAGCAACTTGTTTGCTATATTCCTCCATTAAGCGGGTTTCTAATGAAATAACATTGGACTTCGTCGAACTTAATTCTTGGTTTATCTTATTGGTTGAATTATCAAGTTTGTTTATCAAGTCAGACTTGTCTGCATTTTGTCTTCTTTTGAAAATGATAAATACGATTGTGGAAAGAAGTATAACCGCAAAAATTACAATCATACCATAAAAGGTTTTTTTACTAATTACTTCATTGACATTCGAAATTTTACCGTTATTCAAATTAGACTCTGATTGAATCTGTCCAATTAGTTTTTGTTCGGATGCGCTTATTTTAGTGTTGATAATTGATATATCAGACTTTAATTTCTTTATGGAATCAGATAATTCTAAAATTGCGTTATTGTTTTTTTCCTCTTGCTTAGTTAAACGTTCGGAAAGTTGATTGTTTTTGCTTTTTAACGCTTTAAGTTCCTCAGTGAACTCTTCATTAGTTTGGGAGAACACAAAATTTGTAATTAATAGAAGGATTGTTATAATTATATTTTTCATATCAATATTCTGCATTTTTAAGTTTTGTTTTTAAATCAGTTATTGTTTTTTGTTGAGTACTAACCTGATTAGCTTTTTCCTGTTCACTTTTTATCCTCAGTTGACGAATTTTATTTTCTTGAGACTTTATTTGAGACTCTCGGTCTGACTTGCTTCTTAGAAATTGCCATTCCTTTATTCTTGCCAATTCATTGTTTGCAGCTTCAAGTTCGGAACGATAAAAAACAGAATTTTGAATATCCGTTAGTTTTCGTTCAGCTCTGGTAATTTGTTGCTGTATATTCTCACGTGGTGAAAGTGTTGAGATCGATAGTTGTCTCGCTAATTTCTTAATACCATCTAAATTCTTTGAATAATTCAATTTTAGTTCTTTATCCATATCAAAAGTGCCCATCTTGTAAGTTAAGTCTATGGCCTTTTCAATTATTTTTTTAGATTCATTTGAGAAAATGCCATACAACTGGTTTGCTTTTTCAATAAGATCATTTATTGTTTGCACCAGCATATTTTGGGCGTTTCGAACGATCGCAGTACTAACATTAATATAAAATTCGTCTTGTACGCCGAGATGTAATTTTATGTTTTTTAATTTGGGTTTGCATGAGTCAAGTAAGTCTTGCACGTTGATAACACTATCATCCTTATGGCTCAGTTGTTGAAGTTTATTTGTAATAAATTCGAGATCTGATGCAATTAATTTTCGTCTTTCACGTTCAGGCTTCTCATCGATCCATTCCTGTAATTCCTCTGTTTGCTCTGCACAACGCTTAGATACTAAGTTCCCGACTGCAATAGAGGATGCAATATTAAATAAGTGAAGAGAATCATTGCTAGGGTCAAAATATTCATCTTTAAATTCTTGAAAAAAGTCAATGCCACACTGTAAAATTTCATTCGCAAGTTTATCGGCGATATTTTGATACCTCAAATCATTTTTTTCAAGAATATTTTGTAGCTCTTGAATACTTTGCTCTGTCTTGTCAAATAATTCTTTACCATAAATCTCGGCATCACGTTTGTTTAATTGACGTTTTGATTTTGATGATGAAATCTCTTCTTCTATTTTTTTAATTGGTGCTTCAGTAAATGAATTCAGGAATTCATCCTTTGCAGAAAATTCAATCTCATTAATGGTTGAAATGAATGATAGTGAATTGAAATTTTTTGCCTTTGCAGTTTCTTTGTAAAGACTATTTAAGAAAATTAATTGAAGTTCTTTTTTAGAATATCTGCTGGTTTCAATATTCATTGTAGTCGAGAGTTGGTCAACATAGTCGCTTTCTAAATATCTCAACTTCATTCTTAATCCTTTGAAATATACAGATTCGTTTATTTCTTCATTTTTTAATCCATAATTTAATAGAATTGTAGATAGATTGAAAAATGCAGAAGCGTTAACTTGGTTGATTTTAGTATCATTGGTTATTTTGGCCCAAATAGTAACTGCTTCCTGGACTGATCCATCTTTAATTAGATCAAATGCAGCATCGTCTTCAACCTCATTCCCATTGTAAAACCAAAAAAGAACTGCAGCTATTTTACCATTTTCCAAGTGAATCTTTGATGAAGCTGAATTTATTGAATCTAAAGATCTAATCATAGATCCAAAGGAAGGAAAAGAGTAATCTTCATCAGGCTCAACCTCTGCTTCTATGGATTCTTTAAGCCTATTCACATGCCTTACATGTTTTGCAGTGGGTGTGCCTGCTAAGAGACCAAGGATTCTATAAGGATTGTTTTTGACTAAATCCATTGTTGAACTTTGTGAAAGAATTCAAAGTAGAAATGATGACATTAAAATTAGTCTCAGTTGATTTGTACGTACAAAATAACATAATTCTCTACTAAATTAGCAAAACCATTAACTTAAGATAATTGATAATATTAGATTCACTTTTTAATATTTCCAAAATACTTTTTTTGGAAATACTTAAATCAATGTTTAAAATTACTTAAGTTAACTAACCCACATTTATAACC
>Ga0194115_10001046_pt1 | contig 37218 bp, 57 predicted proteins | sample TA2MahsurfametaG_3_FD_148656 | JGI IMG/M metagenome (GOLD analysis project Ga0194115, IMG submission 148656) | Freshwater microbial communities from Lake Tanganyika, Tanzania - TA2015002 Mahale S4 surface | ecosystem: Environmental > Aquatic > Freshwater > Lake | place: Tanzania: Lake... | reverse complement strand
TTCCGTGTCCAATCTCATAATCCATGTCATCCAACAGCAACGACGCTGGGCGTTTGCATTTCACCAAGTTGATTGTGACGGTGTTCATGTGGATGCGTTGCTCGTATCTCAAAGAATCCAGCCGTTCCAACAGCCGTTCGGTTGAGTTGGATTTGTCCAGTTTGTCCTCTATCTCACGGATTTGCGCCTCTATCTCGAACCGTTTTCGGCGGACGCCGATTACATGCGCCGATTGTTGTTCACCGCCGTAGGCGCCCGAGGAGATGGTCATTTTGCGACCGTCGGCGCCTGCGGACCTAGAGGATTGATGCAGCACGAGCAGCGGCACATTATGGCGTTTGCCGAAAGCCTTGAGCGTGTTGGCTTTGGATGGGACATCTTCGCCACCGCCCACCAGCAGTTCCAAATAGTCAAAAACGATTAAGGCGGGCTGACCCCAAGCGTCACGCACCTCGCCCAAAGCCCGCTCCATGTCCGCCAAAGACAGCATTTGGTCAAAGACCGCTAGGTTCGGGAACTCTTCGGTTGAGGTTTTGCGGAGCAGTTCAATGGCTTCGGGGACGCCTCGGCTGATTTCCTGTTCCAACAGGTTGGCGTCTATGCCGTGGGTCAGGCACGCCAACTTAATCAGCGTCAGCGTGCGGGGTTCGTCGGGGCAGAAATAGATTACGGGTTTTGTTTTGTTCGCCAACAAAATTTGCAACAAAAACAAAGTTTTACCGCTGTGGCTGTACCCGTTTATCAGACACATTTCGGACGGGGCGATGCCCCGCATCTGTTCGTCTATGTCGGCGAACCCCAAGTAGATGCGTTCGTCGGGGTTTTGCGCCCAGTGCACATATTCGTCAGCCGCCAGCGCAAACGGTTTGAAAAAATGTGCGGGTTGTTTTGATGCGTCAAAGGCGGGGAGTTGTTCTCCCCGCCCTAGCGCTGACCATCGCCCCTTGAAATCGGGGTCTTGCATTATGACCTAGATGTTTTTGGCGCCCAAAACGCATCGTTGGATGTTGTTGATTTGAACCAAGGGCGCTTCGGGTTGATGGACAAACCGTCACGGTTGTCCCACACCTCGGTCACGCCTTTCTTTGCGCACTCCGCATGCAACCATGCTGGAATGTCGCCGTGCTGGCGACCTTTGATGCGAACCTGAAATTTCGGCAACTGCGCCTGTTCGACAGCCCATTGTGGCGCCGATGATTGTGTCACCGCCACCGAATTGGGGAACACCTGTTGCACAACCTCGGTTATCTGTTGGTCGTCCAAGGCGGTCATGCCGTGTTTTTCCAGCAACGCATCCGATGTTGCGTCAAACGCTATGAGCCAGTTGGAGATGTTCATGTTCACATCGTCCGTCAGTGGCGTCAAGTCGGCGGCGATTTTCGCCGCAACCTGCGTGATTATGGATTGGTCCTTACTTATGGTATTCATTTTTTTCTCCTGTCTTGTTTGTATTACTTACAAATCGGCTGACAGAGGGGAGGTTGTCACACTTGCCATGTGGCACCCTGTCAGCCTTTACATCGTCCATCATATCACGCATCCAGTGCGCCCGTGTCAGCACGAACCAGCGTGCGCACACCGACAACCATGCCTTTCGGTATAACCAACGAATGACCCACGGTACCGACATCGTTCACCAACATAATCAATGTTACATGTGTTCGGGATTCGTGCCACAAATATCCGACCGCAAAACTTTTCGACGGCGACATCGAATCAACATTTTCGGGGGTGTCCCAGCGGTCGCCCGAACCAACGGCGTCAATCCACTGCACCTCCACAATCGGCAACGACAACGGCTGACCCGACGCCACTGCGGTGGCGACGGTCAGTTCAATCGGTTCACGCATGCCCGTTCCCGCCATTATCTCAACAACAACGACTGCTCGGACACGGTTGCGCCCTTGCACATAGACCAAAAATCACACCATTTGGGCGAACACAAATTGCCTTGGTCGTTCAACAACCAGCCCGTATCGGTGCCCAACGAGACACCCATACGGCAGGCGGAAATAATTTGGTTGCGTATCCACTGGACATGCTCCTGATTGCGGTGCAACGCAACCACCTGCGCTTTCGGGGCTTCTTGCCGAATCATTACACCATATTTGAACTCAATGTCATTCGGGTCGGGAACCAAATTCATTATGTTCGCCGCCATCGCATACATGGACGCCTGCACGGCGTTCTTCTGTTTCTCGGCGCCCGAATACGAGCGACCAGCCGTTTTCCAATCCCAGATGACACCAGACGGAGAAATATAATCCATTGTGCCCTCAATGAAAACATCAAAACCGCCCACATTGACGCCGATAGGCAACACAAAACGATGCTCGGTTTTGCCACCCAACTCCACATACGGCATGATTGTCGTGTACCACGCAACACACATCGCATCAATGTACGACAAAATTTTGGTTTCATCAATCCCAGTTTTGCGGTGAGGTTCAGACGCCAAACGCTGATATTCGGCTGTCCCGCATCTGACCATTTCTTCAACCTCCGAACCGACCATGCCCACCTCGTCGGCGGTGACAATAAAGGTTTCAATCGCATGATGCAAAGCGGTGCCGATAATCGTGGCGTCCGAAGGCATGCGCATGTGCGGATTGTTGAGCGCAAGCCGTGCCCGTTCGGGGCAATTCAACACATCGTTCAACCAAGATTGGCGCACATATATTCGCTTGTTTATCGCATCAATTTTCATGTTCGTCCTCGCTGTTCGTTGTCCCCGATTCTAGCACATCCGTAGCCCGCTTTCGTTTACGAATCTTGGTGACGGCGCTGAGGTGGAACCGCACCTCGGTGCGCTTGAACACCTCGTCGCAGATTGCGGTCGGGGTCATGGATGTGGTCAATGACAGTTCGTTCAAAATCTTCTTAGCCACCCTGCGGTCAAGCGCCTTGTAGCCGTACTTGACCATGTGCCGTTTCTCGAAAACACGGCACAAATTTTTCATCATTTTCGGGTGCAAACCGAAATGTTCACCCATGTGTTTCCACACGATTTTTTCGTGGGACATGTAATAGTTTTCCAACTCGGCGATGAAATCGTCGGACACCTCAAAGCATTTCGGGAAACCGCCCGTCGTGCACGCCTGTAGCCACGATGTTGGGCTGACGCCCAACATTTTCATTATGGAAATCAACGACTCGTCGAAATATTTGTTGTAGGCGCCATCCACATACGAACGAATCAGTTTCCACCTGTTGAATGTGTCGCCCTCAAGTTCCAATGCCTGTAGGTCTGACACGGCGTTGGGCAAAACCGCATTGGAGGCAGACTCCGACCAAGCGTCATAAAATTTGCACAAATCTTGGAAATAGTCCAAAATTTTTTCGTCCGTCCAAGGCGCACAATATCCACGCACCTCGCACAACTGGCGCCCCATCCACATGCCGTGCACGCCGTCGGAAACCTGTATGCGCACACCCAACGGCTTCACATCGGACAAATCATCAAGGCTCATCTCAGGTTGTTCCATTATAGATGTCACCTCCAATCATAAATCTTGCCGTACACCATGTTTTCCAACGCCTCAATCTCACCGCATTTAGAACAAATCTCGGTTTCGTTGTCCAACCTAGACAGGGCGCCCATGTATTCGCCCGCATGCTTGTCGTTCGGGATAAACCCCCCGCAACGAGGACATTCGGGGAACGGTACCTCAACCAATTTTTTTCTCATTTTTCCTCCATTCGTTGAATCACGGTTCCGTGGTCATCTTCAAGAACAATCTCGCCGTTGCCCCACAAATCAACATTCGGGTACGCAAGCGACATGACCTTCAGGGCGCCCGACACAATCGCATCGTTGTCGTCCGTGGCGTACAACTTCACCGTTTCGCTACGAAACCGACGGGTGGCGGTCAAGAAATATGTTTTCATTTTCCTCCTCGCACCAATTCTCGCACATCGTCGTTCAATTTGTCAATCAACACATTTATTTGAGATTCGCTTGTCACCGACGACAACGCACCAATTAAAAATTCCACGGCGTTGTCGCCATACACGACACGGCTTAACCGTGCGAGTTGCACAAGTTGATACTTCTGATTCATTTCTCCTCCTCCAATATTGTGACTGCAACCAGCAAAGCATCCTTGATGCCCGACCAGTACGAACCCAAAACGGTGTCGTGCTCGTGCTCAACTTCCTGCCGTTCCGCATATTGCAACATGGCGTTGAACCCAACACGCAAAGTTTCGGGATTCCAATTATGTTTCCTCATCACTTAACCTCCTCCATTTGTACGGCACCCCCACTGGACGCCGAATGATTTATGCACAACGGCAAAGCCGACATGCGAATAAACACAATGATTTCATTACTGCACTTCGGGCACCTGTAAGTGCCAGCGGGCATGAGGGACGGTTTACGCCCCACACGCTTCACAATCTTGGGCTTGCGAACAACCGTCACCATAGGCACCACAGGCACCTTGGGTGCCGTTGGTGCCACAGGTGCGTCGCAACCGTCAAAATCCGAAATCAAATCGGATTCGGACATCATTCCTCCTCTGTATCTTGCGAACCGAAAACCATTTCGGTCATGCACACCATGGCGAACCCCACGCTCTTGGCGAGGATGCGTTGAAAACGGTCGGGCAAATTGCCCACATCTTTACCGAAATTGGTTTGATTCAACTCGGATACGGTTTCCACCACATAATCATAATCGTCGGACGAAATTTCGCCCAACTCTTTCGCCAACTTCACGGCAGTCGCAGACACTTGTGTGAACACAATCGCCTTACGAATTGACGGGAAAAAATCTTCTACCAAATATTGGTAGAACACGGACGGCAAATCGTAACTGTCGCCGTCGTCGTCGTGGTTGTCAGGATTCGTCCCGCTAAGAATCACGCAGTCACCGTGCAATTCTCGGTTGAATATGGACGACGCCATCAGGTTCAACGGCAACGGCGGATTGAGAATCCGTCCCTCGTCGTGAACATAGCCCACCAGTTGAAAACTGGCGCCATTGTCACCCCTGCAGGTGATGGTCACGCAGTCGAAACAACCGCCAATTTTTTCCTGAATATCGGCGATATCGCCGATGACACACGCCTCGGGCGGTGTACTCACATTGGTGCTGAGAACAGCACCCATTTTTATGCCTAACATTACAACCTCCTAAGTTGCATATTGCTAATTAGCATGGACAAATCGTCCACACCGATGCCACCGTCAGGTGGCAAATCATTTGACCATAGCCATAACTATAGCCGATTCTAGTCGGCGCCTGTCAATCACCAATCCAAATCTTGGTCATACGGATAGTCACGACCATGCTTGTGGCGCTGTGAACCTGACTCATGCGTAAGCATGTACGCCAGCACAAGCACCATCACGAGCATGAACATCCACAACCCGAAAAACATCTGCCAAATCGTCATCACACCTCCTCTTCTTCACAATAGTGCTCTTCACTCTCGTCAATCCACTCGGACAACAGTTCTTCCAGAACTTCGTTACCGAACTCAACGACACGCTCTATCAGTTCTTGCGAAACTTCGTCCAACACGAACTCGCATTTGGACTCGTGCCAGTCGGGCTGGTGCCCCTGTATGTCCTCGGGTAACCATTTGATTATTACTTCGTAACCCATAATGAACCTCCTTGATTCTCGGGTCAATTTTTTCCAGTGCATGGTGGGCGGGGAGTGCATAGCCCGCCCACCATCCGTTGCATTATCGGCGCAACGAGCCGAACCAATTACACCAACTCCATCCCCTTGATTGTGGACACAACCCACTCCACGGGATTCTGCATCATCGTGCTGTACTTCTCCTTGAGTCGCTCAATCCGAATGTCCGCACCATAATCCACCGCATACTCGGTCTCAATCGTGCGACCATATGCATGCTTGTTGCCACACCCAGCCAACTCACGAACCGAAAATGTGATGCGACGCAACATGGACGGGTTCGCCAAAGCGAACATCAATTCGTCAATGTCCATTTGAGTCGTAGCATCATGCAACTTGACAACCGTGGTGTGAATCTGATTACCGAAGGTAACCGCAGTCTCACCCCACACCTCACAAGCGACACGCATCTTCTGCAAAGTGTCCACCAAAGCGCACAACACAATGCCACGCTGACGGATGAACTCGGCACTGAACATCGCCGAGGCGCCATAATCAATGAAAATCTTGACGACTCGACCCATGCGCTCGTTCGGCATCGGGACGAAGTTGAACATACATTCAGGCTCACCAGTGAGCCAACGACCCACATCAACGGCACCACCCGAAACCGCATACTCCAACTCCGACACCACATCCAAACGGCTGTCAATCTGCTCCGACAGTTGCGACATGATGCGCTCAACCTCGGGACGAACCGCATGCCAACCCTCGGTAGCCAACCTGTGAGCCTCCGCATAGTTCGCAGTCTCACAAAACGACTGCTCACCCTTGTCCGACTGCTCCTTGCGAGTGTTCGCATTGGCGTAAGCCAACATCTCACCGAACGACTCAAACTTGTCCAACACAACATTGGACTTACCATTAACGGTAGTTAATGTACCCATAATGAAACCTCCCAGTTTCGTAGAAACAACATTCAACGACAGCCAGTGCCACCCTACAGGGTGACACCAGCCATCACCTTGTCCAACTGCTCAGGCTTGAGACCAGCGGTAATCTGTGTCGCAAACGCCTTGGCGGGGGTCATCCCAGCGCCAATCTGCTTGGCACCGTTCAGCGTGTTACGAGGCGTAACCAACACTCGCAACCCTGCACTGAACACATTGGCTCGTGCCCTGCGAATCGCCGAAATCCACGACTGGGCAACATCAACTGGCAACCCAACAGAGTTGAGCATCGCATCCTCAACCCTCTCGTCAATGTCAATGTCAATCGTTGCAAAACGATTGAGGAACGCCTTATCAATCGGGTTACGACCAACATACTCGGCGGTGGCACCGTTACCGTAGGTATTCGCTGTAGCAATCGCCACGAAATTCGGGTGGCGTGAAACCATGCCGTCCGCAAACGCCATAGCATCATTCGCCAAGGCGCTGTTTAGCACATTGAGCACATTGGGGTTGCCGTTGTCCACCTCGTCCAACAGGAACACACCGCCATGCTCAAAGATACGGCGAAACTCGGTGCCAACATAGTTGCCACCACCAGCCATGTACCCAACCAGCGCAGATTCAGGCGTCTGACCCGAAACCGACTTGCTAGCAAACGGCACACCCAACGAATCGGCAACCTGCTTGCCAATCGTAGATTTACCAGTGCCAGCCGAACCGACGAGGTACGCATGAACACCAGCACCGACAGTGTGAAGAATGTCGGTGAACCGATTATGCAAAACACCCTTGATTTGAACCGTAGGACGGTTGGCGACCGTGATGTTCGTGACCTGAGGACGCAACGAATCAATCTGCTTGGACACTTCATGCTTGAACCCACTGAACAGTGGTTTCACCGCATCGGCGACAAGTTGCCCAACTTGTGTCTCGTCCACGCCAGCCTTGAACTGGTCAAGCGCAACTTGCACCGCATTATGCACCACAAGTTGAACAGCCGAATCCAACGAACCAGCAACCACAGGTTGCGGAATCACTGGTGGCACTGGTGGCACCGACGGCAACGACGGCGACGGCTTGCTATAGCGAATCACCGACTGACGGTACGCAATCGCCGACTCAATCGCCAAGGGCGAAAAGTGCAACGGCGGACGACCCACAAACTTGATGTTGAGATGCTTGGCGGTTGCAATCAACTCGTTCTTAGTGCAATCACTAAGATTCTTCACCGTACCGTCAGCAAAATTGACGGTACGGATTGCCCCGTTGTAACTAACAACGGGCTTGGATGGTACTGCACTCATTAATGAACCTCCCAGTTCATAATCTCGGCTGTCCGTTCACGGACATCTAATGACGGGCACCTTACCCGTCCACCGTATTCAATTAAGTTTAGCAAATCGCCAAACCTAAAACTTGTATTCAACTCCGTTGAATTCATACCTAGCACGACCACCATTACGACGATAACGCCATGCCGTAGGCATAATTTTGTTCATGCCCTGTTGGTCAGATGCACTGCCCCAACCAGTAGATACTGGTACAAAGTACCAAGAATCAATGTGGTGGTGCGTGTGTTCGTTCACAAAGTAGCCCATTTCCGTACCGTGATGATACACAGTACGCCTGTAGTCGCAACTGTCGTAAAACGACCACTTGCCCACCTTGCGAACCTTACCTGACGACCTAAAGGTCGTCAAATTCCCGATATCTGCTAACTTCATAAATGAACCTCCCAGTTCATACTCGTTATTGAATCTGCCATTCCTCAAAGAGGTCAATCCTTGACCGCAACTACCGCATCCACTGGGGCAAGCGTCGTCACCATTTTGTAGGACGAACCTACAAAAGCGAGTGCATACACCTCTACGAACTTGTTACCCTCTGCGGTGTCACGAACTACGGTGTATTCCTTGCCCGTCGCCTTAGAGACTACTCTCTGATTCTTCGTGAACTTCATAAATGAACCTCCCAGTTCATACTCACTTAATCTGCATAATTGCATCGTAGATGCCGACAGAATCGCACTGCCGTGGAAACCACTAGGCGCACCTCATCGTATGCCGTTCGTAAAGGTACAATGGTACCACACCCCGACACACTCCGCAAATTTGCCCATGTCCCCGAACCGCAACAGTATGTTCACCTGTGCCGATGACCTGAGCAAACTCGCCTCAGTCGTTGCAACCGAACCGCTCACGATTCACCTAATGACGATGCACAATCACTGCACCCAAATTGCAACCGCTCAACATCTAGACAATGAGCACTTGACCGATGAGGCATCCCGCCATCATCAATCACAGCGAACACTTATGAGCCACCAATTACGGCGGGGTGTTCTCTCGTTCGGTAAGCCTCGCCAATGTTGTCGCATTGGGTCATCAGCCATCCGAAACCGACCCCCATAATATGCCACCCCCAAAACCAAATGTCAAGTCACCGACCGCACGCCTTTTATTGCCCCTGTTTCCCTACGCATAATGCGCACACCGAAATCACACGCTAAACACATGGTCGGCAAAACCCCCCCTGTTGCCGAAAGTCCGTTTCACAGTCTGCTACACGCCCGAATCACCCACATCATGGCATGCATCACGGCGCATCATGACGCATCATGACCCACATCATGCGACCCATCGAAACCCATAATGATTACGGTCTGATATATCACCGAAATATCAACTTATCCACACTGTCACATCCCTCGGGCGGGGGAGCATGGGGGGGCACGGGTCACACACTCGTGCATGATTCTTATAGCCTAGGGCTGGAGCACAATTTTTGGGGGGCGGGATACCCCCCGTCAATGTTTTGGGTCCCCCGACCCGAATATAATATATAAAAATTTTAAACTTTTAGCAGTCCCATTTTCTTAACGCTAGGGCTTTGCGTGTTGGGCGTCCTTTGGAGTCTTTCATTGGTCCTGCCATGCCGCCCATGCGTGCGCAGAATGATTTGCGGCGTTTTGCCGCTTTGGGTGATTTGGCTGCTTGTTTGGCGGAGACAGGTGGTTTGAGTGTGCCTCCTGTTTGGGCTTTGTATGAGGCTCGTCCTTTGGCGTTTAGTCCACCTTTGGGGTTTTTACCTTCTTTTCTTGTCCATGCTGCGGTTTTGGGCATTATTTTGTTCTTTTCTTTTTTTTCATTGTTTTGGGTACACAATTCGGGACACGCTTGTTGCCTTTGTTTTTCATGCCTTTCATTATATAGCCGTCCCAGCATGGACCTTGTTTAGCCATTATCGGTACTTTTTCGTTTTTGCTGCAATGGTTTTGGGCTGTTTTACAAACTGTTTGCCTGCTTTTGTGCCTCGGCGTTTTGCTGCACTGGTTGCGGCGTATTCTTTGCTGCTAAGGGATTTGATGGCTGCCGTCGGCAGGTATCGTTCACCTGTGGCTTTAGGTCCGACGGTGGATGGTTTGCCTGATTTGGGTGCGCCATTTTGTTTGGACCATTTACTGAGCGATTTTTGTGCGGCGGTTTTGGGTCCACTGAAGGAACCGCCTGCTTTTTGGTAGCGTTTGTTGGCTATTTGTGCTTTGCGTGCCGACCATTGACCTGCTTTGCCGCCAGCGGTGCCCGCCTTGACGGCGGCTACGATTCGTTTTCGTAGTTCTGGTTTGTTGTACGACATTTTGTCCACGCCTTATGTTATTGTAAACAGCACAAACTGTCTGGCTATGGGCACCTCGCTGTGGCTCGGCGCCCCACACCATCTAGTATTCCTTACCCCCCCTATAGTCCCCCCCGCTGTTCCCTGCGGGAACAAATTTTACACTAGTAGCATGGACAAAGAAAACATCCTTGATGTGCGGCAAGAAAAATATTTGAACTGGTTATGTACGCCAGCGTCTGCTCGGATACCTGCCTCTCAGGAGAAGTATGCTCAGCAGGAAGGTATTGACCCGACGACTCTTAGACGCTGGCAAAAAAAACCGTCTTTCAAGGCTGAGTGGGCTAGGCGGGTCGAAGAACTTCAGGGCAGCCCTGAGCGGTCGCAAAAGTTGTTGGATGCGTTGTACACCAAAGCGTTGGATGGCGACAACAAGGCTGCCCAGTTGTATCTTCAGGCTACGAACAGGTTGGCTCCGACGCAAATCAAGGTTGAACATTCGCAGAAGTTGGATGAGATTTCGGATGCCGAGTTGGATGCTTTGATTGCTAGGGCTGCTTTGGGTGAGAAACATATTCGGCAGGAAACCGCCGACTTCGCTAGGGAACTGAAAGAACTATAAATATGGCTACCACCAACGATGCGATGTTTGTTGCTTTGCAGGCGGAGTATCCGACTTTGACCACGCTGGGGGACATGTTGTATCAGTATTGGTCGGATAACGGGTTGCAGTATCGGGGTTCGTTGCAGTACGAGTTTTACAACACCGAATTGAACAAGTCGGGTGAAGCGCAAAATCTATTGACTTGGGGTGACAGGGCTAATGCGTTTTGGTCGGATGCCGATTATCAGGTTTACAACTTGGAGCAGGAAGATGGAACAGACTTGTTATTGGAGGATGGTTCGTTTGTTTTAATGGAGGCTGGTAATGGCTGATAAGAAGATAACCGCTTTGACGGCGCTGACTGGCGCCAACACGGCTAGCACGGATGTGTTTCCTGTCGTTGATGTGTCGGCTACGGAAACCAAGAAAATTACGGCAACCGAATTGGCTACCGCTATTACGACCTTGGGGTCGTTGGCTACGGTGGCGTATGTTGATGGCGAGGTTGCGGGAGTGACGGTGACGGTTGATTATTCCGATGCCGACAATATTCTGGCTAACGCAGTATTCTTGTAGGGAACGATTTAACCACTTATTAGGAGATAACAATGGCAACATTCACAAAGAATCATTTGAGCGGTTCAACTGACGGCAGAATGATTAAGGTCGCCCAGACCGCTACGGCAGGCACGACGATACACACAGGTTCTACTACGACGACGACTTTTCACGAAGTGTGGCTGTATGCGGTGAACTCGGATTCAACGAACCGCAAATTGACTATCGAGTGGGGCGGCACATCGTCGCCCGATGACTTGATTGAATTGACGGTGACAGCCGAGTCAGGTTTGGTTCTCGTAGTTCCTGGGTTGGTGTTGCAGGGGAACGCTACTGCGCTCGTGGTTCGAGCGTTCGCCGCTACAGCGAATGTTATTAGCATCGCAGGGTATGTAAACGAAATCACGGTTTAGGTTTCAGCGATGTCACGCTTCGGAACACGCACACGAGTCTCGACATACACTTCGGCTTGGTTGCCGACAGGCGACGAGTTGGCGCAAACTTTGACGGTTGATTTTCTTGTTATCGCTGGCGGTGGCGGTGGTGGCAGGGGTGATGCGGTTTTCTTTTATGGTGCTGGTGGTGGTGCTGGTGGTTATCGCAACTCGGTCAGCGGTGAAACTTCGGGTGGCGGCACAAGCGCAGAAACAAGCATAACCGCTACGGCTGGCGCAACGAATACATATTTTGTTCAAGTCGGTGCTGGTGGTGCCGCTCATACGAACGGTTCTGACAGTTCGTTTCACAACAAAAGTTCAACTGCTGGTGGTCGTGGCGGTGGAAGTGTTGCGAATGCGTCTAGCGGTGGTTCAGGTGGCGGAGCGGCTGCTACTGGAACGAAACTTAAAGGGGTTGGCTCGTTTGCTCAAGGATTTGACGGTGGCACTATGAACGACCCGACTGGTAATGCTGGTGGTGGTGGTGGTGCAGGTGCGGCTGGAACGAATGCTGGTGCTTCTTCAAATGCCGCTGGTGGTGTTGGGCTTTCAAGTTCGATAACGGGAAGCGCAGTATTTCGTGGGGGCGGTGGCGGTGCGGCTGACGGCGGTGCTGGCGGAAACGGTGGCGGTGGTGCTGGTGGCACGACTGGCACATCTGGAACGGCAAACACAGGTGGTGGTGGCGGTGGTTCAAACGGTCCAGTAACAACGCCTGGGAGTGGTGGTAGCGGTGTGGTCATTTTGCGATACTCGGACAGTTTTACTATTACCTTCGGTGCAGGTTTGACGGGTTCAGAATCATCGGCATCTGGCGGATACAAACGAGCGACGATTACTGCTGGTTCTGGGAATGTGAGTTGGACATAATGGCACACTACGCATTTCTCGATAGCAACAACATTGTCGTGAAAGTAATTACGGGCGTTGATGAGAACATAACGCAAGACGACAACGGCACACTTGTCGGCGGTTCAACCGAAGCGTGGGAACAGTTCTACGAGTCGCAGTCGTGGCACTCAGGGCTAACCTGCAAACGCACTTCATATAACCACAATATTCGCAAACAATACGCAGGTATCGGCTTTACTTATGACGCTGACGCTGATGTGTTTGTTGCCCCACGACCATACGGTTCTTGGACTTTAGACGAAAACTTTGATTGGCAACCGCCAACACCAATGCCTACAGACGGCAAACGCTATGCGTGGTTTGAGCCGAACCGTCAATGGATAGAAATTGTAGAACCGTGATGTGGGTCGCTATCTAACAAGGTGGCTGATACAAAAGGGGCATTTTGAGCAATTATCTAAATGTCAATATCCCATATTTTTTTGCAGGCTTAGACATTGGTTTTTTATATGACGGCGACCCGTCACCGTCAAACGAAAAAATTCCTGTAGAGGTATTTGCATACACATCTATTCCGCAAAGGTGCGGCATGTTTTCTGTAATGACCGAATATGGCAGCCAACACGCCCGTGTACCAATCCACTATTTGTGGTCATTGGAAACGGACGAACACACGGCTTTCCCTTTGGATTGGCTGCAACTTTGGGATTCGGTTTCCTATTATGCTTCGGTCACGATTTTGGATTATTGCAAAAATCGTGCGGCAATGATTTGGTTAAAGGACCACACGCAGCATCAAGCCAAATATTTGTTTACTATTGACTGGTGCCTAGGTCCCCATTATGCGGGCGGTTATGGCGAATATGCGGCTGGTCACAAATGCGGTCATGTTTTTCAGGGGGTGGGTGGGCAATATTTTATTCAACCGAACAATCGCATATTGTGGATGGACGGCGGCAGTTGGATTACAAAACCTTTGGATAAACCCGATTGGAAAATTTTTAGTCAGGAGTTTTCGTGCGAACATACGGGTTCTCGTTGGGTGTCGGAATCCGACGAAGAACTGTATTTTTACAGGTTCAAGGAACGCCCGTGAAACAGGAACGCCATATATGGGGGCAATCAATGTTTTTACCAGAAAAGGATAAACAATGAAAGTAAGCAAGCAACAAAAAGCAGCACTAGAATCATACGCCCGTAGCGTACTCGGTGCGGTGGTCGCCGTGGCAGCCACTGGCAATTATGCGTTGGACGACTTGGGCAAAGCGGCTGTCGCCGCCTTGATTCCGCCAATTTTGCGCTGGGCGAACAGCAGCGACCCTGCTTTTGGTAGGGGTGCTAAAAAATAATGCCGCTGTTGGTTGCGCCCATCAAATTTTGCAGCCATCTCAAAGGTAAAAAACCCAGTCAAATTACGCCAGATATTTTGCGTAAATGTTCTGGTGGCGGCAAAATGGAATTGCATGCCGCCGATGCGTGGGATGCGATGGTTGCCGCCGCCAAAAAAGACGGTGTTGTTTTGAAACCGACAAGTTTGGGCGACCAGTTTCGCAGCATCAGCCAGCAAAGAACGGCGTTTCTGCAACGCTACAGCAGGGAACCGATTGAGGGTGCCTCAACTCGTACTTGGAACAAAGAAAAATGGTATCTTAAAAAAGGTTTTGCCCCGTTGGCTGCGCCGAATGACGACCCGAAAACTTGCAGCCGACACATGTTGGGGTTGGCTGTTGATGTTGCCAACGCTCACGGAAAAATATTAAAATGGATTATTGAAAACAACGAAAAATTTGGTTTCAGCCACGAGGTTCAATCCGAGCCTTGGCATATCCGTTATGTTGCTGGGGACGGCGTGCCCGCAGCGGTGAAAGAATTTTTAGAACAACCCAAATAACAACCAGTTAGGATGGTGTTTATGCGTAGATGGTTTTTGTCCATTGTTGCCGTTTGTTTGGTTGTGCCCGCCAATTATGTAAACGCCTTTTCCAAGGAGTTGGTCGGCAGGTGTGGTCATTGGCTTGATGATGCGCTGGATGTCGGTTGGTCTAGGGCGCAGTTGTCCAAGTTGGATTATGTGATGTGGCGTGAGTCCAGATGTTTGCCCACTGTTTTCAATGCGAACGACCCGAATGGCGGTTCTAGGGGGTTGTTGCAAATCAACTATTTTTGGTGTTTGCCCAGCAAATATTTTTCTGAAGGCTGGTTGCAATCCCAAAACATTTTGACCTCGTGCATGCAGTTGTCCCACCCGAAAACGAATTTGCGTGCGGCTTTGGCAATTTTTCAATATTCCGAAAAGCACAACAAAAACGGCTGGCATCCGTGGGGTAAATAATGGAATTGTCCGAATTGTTGCATGAGAAAGAATGGCGATTGTGCAGGGGCGCCGAGGACGCCGACACGGAGGCGCAGTTGGCTGCGTTCGTTTATTTTTGCGAAAACTATTGGTTTATCAAACATCCCGAGCGTGCCCGTATTTTGTTCAAGTTGCGTGCGGCGCAAATAGATTCTGTTCGTGTCTGGCTTGATTCACGATATTCCATCGTCCTCAAGGCTAGGCAAATCGGGTTTTCCACCTTGGCTGCGGCGTATGCGTTTTGGCTGACATTTTTTTGGTCGGACCGTTTTGTTGTCATGCTGTCACGCACGGAGCGTGAGGCAATGAAGTTGTTGTCCAAAAGCAAATATGGCTACAAATTTTTGCCATATTGGATGAAAGAAAAAGGACCGAAACAGGTTACGGAACACCAGTTGAAAATGTTGTTTGACAACGAGTCAGCCATCGAGTCGTTGCCGTCGGGCAACGACCCCGCCCGTGGCGAATCGGTGTATCTGGTGGTCGTGGACGAGATGGCGTTTTTGCCGAACCCCGAGGAGGCGTGGGCGTCCATCGAGCCGATTGCGGATGTCGGCGGGCGTGTCATCTGCTTGTCCACCGCCAACGGTTCTGGCAATTTTTTCCACAATCTTTGGGTTGGTTCGCAAACTGGCGCCAACCAGTTTGTCGGCATTTTCTTCCCTTGGTCCGCTGGCGACCGTGACGAGGAGTGGTATGCGGTCAAAGAAAAAAACATGGTTTCTTGGCAGTTGCATCAGGAGTACCCACGCTTTTCCGAAGAGGCGTTTATCAAATCTGGCAACCCCGTCTTTGACATAGATTTATTGAACACTTTTGAATCCGTTGAACCCGAGGTCGGGTTCCTGCACGCATATTCAAACAATGTTGTCGAGTTTCGCCCCACCGAAAACGGCAATTTTTTTGTTTGGGAATTTCCCGACCCCGAGGCTGTGTATGTGGTCGGTTCGGATGTTGCGGAAGGTTTGGCGCACGGCGACTTCAGTTCCGCCCACATAATCAACGCCACCTACGGCTATGTGGCTGCGCATTGGCACGGACATGTTGAGCCAGATGTTTTCGGCGAAATGTTGGCTCAAATGGGTTGGTGGTACAACACGGCGCTGCTGGGTATCGAATCAAACAACCACGGTTTGACGAGCCTGAAGGCTGCGCAAAATTTGGGTTATCGCAACCTGTATCGTCAGCGTCGCTTGTCCAAGGTTCATCCGCAGGCTAGCGACACCTTGGGGTGGCGCACCACGGTTTCCAGCAAACCGCTGGCTATTGACGAGTTGGCTGGCGCTTTGCGCACAAACACATTGGAGGTGTATTGCGCCAAAACTTTGGCTGAGTTAAAAACCTATGTCCGTAAATCAAACGGCAAAATGTCTGGCAGCCCCTACGATGACCGCACCATCAGTTTGGCTATCGCCAACCAGATGCTGAAATATGTGTGGTTGCCCGAATATCGCAGCAATACCGTTGTACCCAAAAACAGTTTAATGTGGTGGGAACAGCACCTAACCAGCGTTAAGGCGTCCAACAAGGTGCCTATTGGGGCGCATAATGTGCGCAACAATACGCTGCGCTAGGTTTTGGGAACAGAACCAGCATGTTTGTATGGATATTCAGTGCGAATCGTGTCAAAAAAATTTTATTGCCGACAAAACACCTAAACGGGGCGCTATTTGTTTCGGCTGCCATATTCGCACCGTCCGCCTAGGGTTCACCTACGGTAAACAGGATTTTCATGGTCCTACGGTTCGTGAACGGCAACGGAAACAGGTTGAGGATGCCGCCATTCACGGCATCAATGCCGAACCTGTTACCAACTGGGTGTAGTTGTGGAAGCCGTCATTGTTCCTATTGTGGTTGCTGTGATTACGGGTCCAGTCGTGGTTTTGATAAACATGTTGCGCAAAGAGAACACCCAGCAGCATGCGGAAGCCAGAACTTTGTTGAAACAGGTGGCGTCCAAAGTGGACAAGGTTGGCAGTAAATTGGATGAACATATTGGTTGGCACAAAGGCAGGGACAAATAGTGGCACGAAAACCAGCGTCGGAATATCTCAAACAATACAAACAAAAACTTGATGCGTCCAAAAGGTGGCGCAAGAACGACGGCTACGACGCCGTGTGGAAGCGTCTAACGGACTTGTATAAGGGTCGCCATTATGAGCATTACAGCAACGAGGACCGCCTGCTGGTGAATGTGGTGTTTTCCACCATCAATGTGATTGCCCCCAGTATCGCAATCAATTATCCCAAGATTGTGGTCAATGCCACCAAACCCGAAAATGCGCCAAATGCAATCATCACCGAAGCGGTCGTGAATTACTGGTGGCGTCACAGAAACATCAAAACCGAGTTTCGTCGTTCGGTCAAAGATTTTTTGATGTACGGTCACGGTTGGATTAAGGTCGGCTACCGTTTCGTTGAAGAAGAAGCAATTGGCGAAGAAGGCGATGTTTCGGACCCGATTGAGGGCGGCGAGTCCGCCCCTGTTTCCGTCATTTTGGAGGATTCGCCGTTTGCCGAACGGGTTTCACCGATGGATGTTTTTGTTGATGCCGACGCAACCAGCATGGCTGATTTGCGTTGGATTGCCCAAAGGATTCGCCGTCCGATAAACGAGGTGAAGTCGGACAAACGATACAACAAAGCCGCCCGTGAGGCGGTAACGGTCATGGCTGTCAGCCGCTATTCGGACGACCCGAGCCGCCGCAAAATTTACGACAAAAACACTGGATATGCCGAGATATGGGAATATTACGACATTCCCAGCCGAACGATGAGCGTGTTCGCCGAAAACGGCGAACAATTTTTGGTGAAACCGATAAAGATGCCGTATTCGTTTGGGCATCCGTTCGTCATGTTGCGCAACTACGATGTGCCCGACACCTTTTATCCGATTGGGGAACTTGAGGCTGTCGAACCGTTGCAAAAAGAATTGAACGAAACCCGCACCCAGATGATGAACCATCGTAAACGGTTTGCACGCAAATATTTGTACAAGGAATCGGCGTTTGACCAGTTGGGTCGCACCGCCTTGGAATCCGAAGAGGACAATGTGATGGTGCCCGTAATCACGGACGAGGCGTTGCCGAATGTGATGATGGCTTTGCCAGCGACGATTACGCCGCCAGAGTTCTATAATCAGTCCAACACGATTATTGGTGACATTGACCGCATTTCTGGCGTGTCTGAATTTATGCGTGGCGCACCCACCGAGATTCGCCGCACCGCCACCGAGTCGTCGTTGCTGCAAGACGCCGCCAACGCCAGAACGGCTGACAAATTGGCTACGGTTGAACAAGGCATCGCCGAGGTTGCCAGACGGTTGGTGGCTTTGACGCAACAGTTTATGACGGGCGAACAGGTTGCCCGCATCACCGCCAAAAACGGTGAACAGGTTTGGGTCACCTACGACCGTGAATATTTGGAAGGCGATTTTGATTATGAGGTTGAGGCTGGGTCCACCCAACCGCAAAACGAATCGTTTCGTCGCCAGATGGCGTTGCAGATGGTGGACGCTATGGCGCCGTTTGCCAGCGTTGGCGTAATTGACATGCGCAAATTGGGTGCCTATGTTTTGCAGTATGGTTTCGGTGTCAAGGCGCCCGAACAGTTTTTGTCGGCACCGCAACCCCCTGCTGCGCCCATGGGGGCGCCCGAAAGCCCTCAGGGGATGATTTTGCCTCCGCAACCCGAACTTGGCGCCGAGATGATGGAGCAGCCCCCAACCGCCTAGGGAACAGCCTTTTGTATTGGTGAGAGCAACCATTTTACGGACTCTTGGAGAAATACATGAGCGACGAAATCGCAACACAGGAAAACATGGACCCCGCTGTTGGGGCAACCGAAAATGTTGGAATGGAAACGCAGGTTTCTGACACACCATATTTGGAGACAGACAACTACCTTAATCATGTAGTTAAAGTCAAATTAGACGGTGAGGAACTACAGGTTCCGTTGTCGGAGGCGCTTGCTGGTTATCAACGACAGGCTGATTACACCCGTAAGACGCAAGAATTGGCGGAGCAACGCAATCAAATGCAGTATGCCGCCACTATTCAGGCGGCTTTGGAGCGTGACCCTGAGGCGACTATTGACCTACTTGCTAGGCACTACAACATTAGTCGTTCGCAGGCTGCCGCTGTTGCTGACGAGGTTGATGATTTACAGTCACTTGACCCGCAGGAACAGAAAATGCGTGAACTGGACAAGCGGGTTGCAAACTTTGAGGAATATCAATCTCAAATGGAGGTTGAAAAAGAGATTCAAAGGCTTCAACAGCGTTACAGCGATTTTGATGTCCCAGCCGTCGTGCAAGCCGCTTTGCGGAACAACACGACCGACCTAGAGGGAACATATAAACAACTTATGTTCGACAAAATTATGGCACAACAAAACATTCAAAAACAGGCTGAAGCGAAGAAACAACAAACCGAGAAGTCGGTTGTTGAAGCCAAGCGTCAGGCTGCCGTTGTCTCTGGCGGGTCCAATCCTGCCAGTACCACGAACGAATCTGTTGAGCCTATTACCAATATTCGTGATGCTTGGGCTGCCGCCAAACGGCAACTTGGCGCAGAACTGTAATTATCAACAACTATTTTGAGGAGAAACTATAATGGCTGGTAACAGCAATTTTGATGCGTTGTTAAGCACAACGCTCGCAAATTACCGTGACCAACTCACAGACAACATTTTCACGGCTCGTCCGCTGACCTACATGTTGAATGAGAACGGTCGCATCCGCATGCTGAACGGTGGCACAAAGATTGTGGAACCGCTCGTCTATGCAACCAATGACACGATTGGTTCATACTCGGGTTATGACTCGATTTCTTTGACCCCGCAGACTGGCATTTCGGCTGCCGAGTACGAGTGGAAACAGTACGCTGGTTCCATTTCAATCAGCGGCATCGAGGAAGCCAAGAACAACGGCGAACAGGAAATCATCAACCTGTTGGAAGCCAAAATCATGCAGGCTGAAGAGTCAATTCAAGAGGGTTTCAACACCATGTTCTATGGTGACGGAACTGGCAACAGCAACAAAAACTGGAACGGTTTGGGCAACATTGTCGAGGCGACTGGTTCGTTGGGTGGTATTGACCCAGCGGGTGCGGGCAACTCGTTTTGGGCTTCATACGAGGAGAACACAGCAACCGCTTTGACTCTTGCTCAGATGGCAACCGCCTACAACACCGTGTCGGTCGGCAACGACCACCCAGATGTGGTTTTGACAACCCAGACCCTGTACGAAAAGTACGAGGCTTTGTTGCAGCCGCAACTTCGTTACACGGACACCAAGACGGCGGATTCGGGTTTCCAGAACCTGCTGTTCAAGGCTGCCCCCGTGATGTACGATGTGTCGTGCACAGCGGGTGTCATGTTCTTTTTGAACACGAAGTATCTCACGCTTGTCGGTCACTCGGCTAAGTGGTTCCAGCAAACAGAGTTTGTTCGTCCAGAGGATTTGGACGCTAGGTATGCGCTGATTATGTGCTACGGCAATTTGACCTGCCGTAACCGCAAGAAGCAGGGCAAACTCACGGCAAAAACCGCCTAATCGAATTAACAACCAAGGAGAAAAACAATGCCACTATTAGGTAACGACACAAGCGGTGCGGTGACACGCAAGCGCCTTGAAAATTACATCACGGCAAGTGAAAAGATTGTTGAGGTCAGCGTTGCTGACGCCCCGACAACCCTTACGGCTGCCCAATTGTTGGAGAGCAAACTCTTCACACAAACACCGACGGCAACACGCATTTTGACGACCGCTACGGCGGCGTTGATTGTTGCCGCCTTGACGGATGAATCAACTGGAACTTCGTTTGAGTTCACGATTGTCAATCTGGCTGCTGCTACGCATGCGATTACGCTTGCTGGTGGCACCAATGTGACAATTTCGGGTTCTGCGTCGGTTCCTGCCGCAACATCTGCCACCTTTGTTGGTGTGGTCCAGTCGGACAGCAGCATCAAGGTGTACCGCAAGTAAAACAACGGGAGGGTGGGGGACAAAAGCCCCCACCCAGCCCTGTTGGGAGCGTTGATGTCCAATAAACCCAAAAAGGCTTTTGACGGCATCGGTCGTCCAGCGGGAAAAGGTGACGATTTGCAAAACCTGCTAACTGCTGTTGTGAACAGAGCCATAAAAAGCGGTTCACCTGTGCTGGTTAATAAACCAGCCAAAAAGGTTATGTCCCCTAAGGTTCAACAACAAATTGCTCGTAGCAAAACCAAGCGCCGTGAAATGGCTAAAACAGAAAAAATGGCTAAGAAATATTATGGCAAGTAAACCTCGCAAGGCGTTTGATGGTGTGGGTCGTCCAGCGGGAATCATTGACGATGTTGTTCGTCCGATAATCCAAAAAGGTGCCCGCAAAATTGCCAATAAGGCGATGGTTGGCACTTCTAAAAGGTCGTATCGGATTATGTCTGCTGCGGACAAGTTAGAAGATAAAATGTTGCGTAAGCGTGTTTCTGGCTATATAAAAGACCAAGTAAAAGCCCAAAAGAAAAACAAATCCAAAGCCTTTAGTGTTGCCAATGCTAAGACGACTGCGGTAATGATGGAGCAGGGTCGCAAGATTGGGCGCAAAAGTTATGCTAAGCCACGAACTGTTCGTGAGGCGGCAAAAGCCGCTAGACGAATATATCGCTAATGGCTAAAGGTCGTAAAGCGGCACAGACTGCCAGAGGTAAGGGGAAAAGGTAATGGCTAGTAAAAAGAAACCCAACATCAAAATTCCGTTGGATGACATTGTTCGCAACGCCATTCGTGCCGCAGGTAAAAAAAAGAGAAGCATCGGCAAGGCGGTCAAGAAGGCTGATGATGCCGCCAAAGCAGCCAGAACGGCACGATTCAGGGCGTCACGCCCCACGGCTGCCCAGCGTGCCGCCAAGCGTGCCGAACGATTGACACCCGAAATGCGTTCTAAGGGCACCAAACAACTGTTTAAGGAATATGACAATGCGCTCAAAGCCGAACAGGTGAACAAACGCATCGCCGAAGGGGACTCTGGTTTGTTTGCTATACGAGAAATGCGGAATCGTCCCGTTACGAAAAAACAAATTCGTGACGCCAAAGGCGCCGACCGAGGGCTAAAAAAGAATTTGCCCAAGAAGGTTCAGCGTGAAACGAAGAAGTCCGAGAGTCAGCAGATTGCCGAGGCTGCTGGGCGTGCTGAACGCAAAGAAGCATACAAGGCTAAGGGTGGCAGAAATTCGCCCGAGAACATTGCGAAGCGTCAGCGGAAGCGTGCCGAGATGCGCAATAAAAACAACAAAAAGAAGTAACCATCGTGGCTAAAAAGCCTAGGGGTGGTTTTGACATAGATGACCTAATGGAATATTATGGTCGTGTTTCTGGCAAAGCACAGGCTGGTGCCCGCAGCGCCTACGGGTCGTCGGTCAATGCTGCTTTGACAAAAAAAATTCCTCAAAAAATTGGTTCCGTCGCCAAGACTGCCGACCTGTTTGCTACGGGTGGTTTGGGTACTTTGCTTTTTGATTTGAACCGAGGAAAAAAAATGTCTAAAAAACAAATTGCCGCTGGGCTTGGTTACTCTGGTTTGAATTTTTTGCCTATGGGCAAGATTGCCAAATTGGGCGGCAAAACCTATAAAACTGTCAAATCTGGAACCGAAACCATCAAACAGTTGCGTTTGTTGAGCATGATATTGGGCGGCGAATAAAACCCTTATTTGGGAACAGATATGGCATTTGTGATGACTACAAACGCCAAACCCCAAGCAGTGCCGTTTCAATCCTATTATGGAGCCAAAGTTGATGGATACCGTCTGGCGCACACGGAGGGCGCCCGTTTGGCGCCTCCCAGCGCCCCGTATTTGGGTCGTGAGGGCAAGTGTGCCGCCAACGAGGACACCTGTGAGGGTTTTGCCACCAAGGGTTCACAGTTTTGCGTAGGGCATAATCGTAAGGCTGGGAAAACCAAGAAGGGTTCATAATGGCTTATGTAGCCCAGACCGCCGCCACGCTTCGTGGATTTGTCCGTGACATCACGGATTTGGACACCTCCGACCTGTCGGACAGTTTGTTGAATATGTATATTCGTGACGGCTATTATCGCATATTGGACCTTGAGAAGCGTTGGAAGTTTTTGGAAGAAACTTTCACTTTCAACACGGTCACGAACCAGCGTCCTTATACGATTGCAGATTTTACGGCTGACCCTATTCGTGAAGTTATTTCCGTTGTGGACAATACGGCTGTCGGCAACCGTTTGGACATGATTGGTTACGACATGGCTGAACAAACCTATGTCGGTAGTTACGACATTTCGGGCAACCCGCTGTTTTATGCGACTTGGGACGGTCAAATCCATTTGTATCCGAAACCAAACAATGTTCGCACTTTGACCTGCCGAGGTTATCGGGAACCGACCGATTGGATTACGACACTGGGCAATGTTGATGCGTCCAAGAATTTGCATTTGCCTTTGGTTTATTATGCGTGCAGCCGCATTTATCAGCGTCTTGAGGATTCGGGTATGTCGGCTGAATATAAGCGTGCTTTCGATGAGGGGGTTGCGTTGGCACGCAACGCCGAAATTAAACCTGTCAGCCACGCCCATTTGGTGTTGTCGCACGGACAAACCAGAGGCAGACCGACCTTCAAGGGTTGGATGCAGCAACTTGGCAGAACGCTCGGGGACTAATGACCATCAGTATTTTTGAACAACAGGATTTTACTGGCGGGCTGAATTTGCGTGCGGACCAGTTTCAATTGGCTGAAAACGAGTCGCCGAGAATGCTGAATGTTGATGTGGACCCGAGGGGCGGGGTGTTTTCTCGTGGTGGCTACACGGCTATTAACAGCACGGTCATATCCAGTTGGACGCCGCACAGGTTGTTCCGTTTCGACGGCGACACCCCAAGAATTATGTTGTCCAACGGCACCAAAGTGTTGCACTCCACTGGCGGCAATTTCACGGTTTTGCAATTTTCGGCGGGAAACGATATTTCCGTGGGTTCAAACTTTGGTGCGGGTTTCGCCCAGTGGGGCACGACTTTGTATATTTCCACTGGCACCAGCGGCAACGGCGGCTACAAATGGCAGACAACGAACGCATTTGCGTCGGCTTTGACCGCCAGCGGTCCAACTTTTCAACCATACGCCTCGCCCACGGGCGGGTTCATGCCGTGCGCAAAGTTGCTGGCTGTCCACGCCAACAAGATGTTCGCCGCCAACACGATAGAAAATGGCGTGTCTTATCCGAATCGTGTGCGCTGGTCGCACGATTCTTTGCCCGAAGATTGGATGACTGACGACTATTTGGATGTCGAGGGTGGCGGGAAAGAAATCACGGGTTTGGTCGTCGTCGCTGGGCAACTGGTCATATTCAAACCCAAGGCTATTTTTGTGGTGTTCGGCTACGATTCCGACAGTTTCACAATCGTTGAATTGTCCAACCGTCTGGGGATTGACACGCCCCGCAGTGCGGCACAATCCGATGTGGGGGTATATTTTTTTTCGTACCCAGAAGGATTCCATTACTACAACGGCTCCAATATCAAAAACATTTTCAACCAGTTGCAACCAATCATAGATTTGAATTATTTGGATGTGACGACGAAACCAGTTGATGTTTCTTGGGTCAAAAACCGTGCATGGTTTGCGGTGCCGTATTCCACGACTGGTACCGCCGCCACCAAGGCGACGGTCAATTTTGTTTACGACCCGTCAATCAATGTCGCTGGCACATACACGATGTTCCAGTCGTCGGATTCGTTCGGGCTGGTCGGCGGCATCAATTGGGAAAACGCCAGCGGCACGGCGTTCGGCTTGTTTTGCCATGCGAACATAGGGCGGGTTGTTTCCGTGGACAACTACGAAGAGGAACAGGACAATTTGGACGGCACCGCTTCCAATTTCACCACCTACTATCGGACGAAATGGTTTGATGCTGGGTCTTACGCCCAGAAAAAAATGTTTCGCCGACCCGAGTTTGTTTTGAAGGAACCGAACGCCACCACGACAATCACCGTTGATGTTTACCACAATTTTGACGAAGCGGAGGGGAACCAGCGCAGAACTTTTAACCTGACCTTGACACCCGATACCACGGCGCTGGTGTGGGGCAGCGGCGTTTGGGGCACCGATGTTTGGGGTGCTGGCGCCGCCAGCGCCGTGATTGTCAGCGGCTCCAATTTGGGTCTTGCCAGATGCGTCCAACTTGAGTTCATTGGCGAACTTGGCAAAAAATGGGGTATCAACAGTATCGGTTACAAATTTCAGGCACGAAGGGTTAAAGGCTAATGGCTACACTTACTATTCCTTACACTTTTGTTAATGGCACGACTGCGGTTGCGGCGGAGGTCAATAACAATTTTTCCAATGTCAAAACTTTTTGTGAGGCTTTGGCGGCTGGCACGAACATTGACGCCGACGCCATCACCAGCGGTTCGTTGTCCGCCACGGGTGTCACGGCTGGGTCCTATACGACGGCGAACATTACGGTTGATTCCAAGGGGCGCATCACTTCCGCCGCAAACGGCACCAGCGGCGTTACGGGCGACAGCGACCAGTTGGTGTTGGGTTCGCAGGTGTTTGGCTGATGGCTGAAAATTACAATATTCCTTTTATCAATGTTTTGGAGGGTGACGACGCAGATGTGTTGCGCCAAATTTTCATTGACATTGCCAAACAGTTGAACGAGTTGAACGCCAGATTGGAAAAACTAAAACAGGACTAGTTGATTATGAGCATGATGGACTATTATGGCGATTACGGGTTGCGTGAGGCGAGCGCTTTGCGCCGCCGTCAGCGTGCCAGTCTCGCCAATCAGGCTGCGGCGTTTCAGGGACAGAAGCGTGGTGCACGGCGTCTGGCGGACATCAGCCGTGTCTATTCCGAGGGTTATCAGCCGTTGGTTTCCAGTTTCGGTCGGCGTGGTTTGGGTGGTCCGAACATCAAATCGGGCATCCGTCGTTCGAGTCTCAGCAGGTATGCGGAAAAATTCCAACGGGATTTGGGTGCCGAGACACAAAACATTCAGGATGATTTGAACAATATTGCGATGCAGGAGGCTGATTCGCAGGCTGAACTTGAGGATTATATTGCGGAGTTGCGTTTGCAGAAGGCTCAACAAATTATGGCTACGGCTGCTGGTTTGCAGCAGTACGCCTCCTACTAGGAACACATAGGAGATTATTGTGTCAAAAGACAAAGACAAAAACAAAAAAAAGAAACAATCCGAGGCTGACCGTCTTTCTGCTATCGCTCGGGCTTATGGGGTGGATTCAACGGGCAAAGACATTACGGGTGTTGGTGGTCGAATCACCAGTACGGCTATTGACGCTGCGGCTAAAAAGCGTGCTCTAGAAGCAGCAAGCAAGCGTGCCAAAGAACAAGCAGATTTTTTTATAGCAAAAGAAAAATCGGAAGAAAAATTTGGTCCCAAAAACAACAAAACTGGTGGTGGTGGTTCTCGTGGTGGTTTGACGGAGGCTGAGCGTTTGGCTAACGAACTTGCACGATTGAAGATTCAAGCCGAGTACGATAAGGCTGCCCGTGAAGCACAAGCAGTGATAGATGACCGTGAGGCGTCAGCACAGGAAAAAGCGGATGCGATTGCCGAACGGCAACGCAAGTTTGCCGCCTACAGCAAGGTTGCCGACATTTACGCTGGTCAAGGTGCGCAAACCGATGCGTTGTATGGTGCCCAACTGGAGGATTTGCCGTCACGCCGACAAGCGGATTTGGATGCTTTGTTGCAGGCGGTGTCTGCTGGTCGGGGTCAGATTAGTGGTGCCGAAAACCAGTTTTTGTCCTCGCTGGTTACGCCTACGGCTTACTCTAATGTTCCGTTGGTGGATTTGTCCACGACCCAGCCTGTAAATCCGTTGATGGGTGCTTTGGGTGCCGAGGGTGCCAGCACGGCTGGTGTTACTGGTCAGTCGGCTATGGATGCGGCTTTAGCCGCACAGTATGCACAGTTGGCACGCAACACCGCCAATCAGTTGAATGTTGGTGCACAAAACTATATGGCTGCTTTGCGTAATGCTGGGGTGGGTGCTGCTGCTGCTGGTCGTCAGCAGTTGGCTCAGGGTCAAACAATGTATCAAAACCAAATCAATGCCAGATATTCGGATTTGGCTAACCAGTTGGCTATGCAGCGCCTGCAAGCACAACAGGACGCCGAGGCTAGGGCTGCTCAGGCTCGGGCTGAAGCAGCGGCATATGGGGAAACCCCTGTGGCTCCGCCCCCTGCGGATGTTGCCGTTACGCTACCCGCCCCTCCCGTGGACCCCAGTGTGATTGCTGCGGCTGCCGCCGAAGAGGAACGCAAAAAGCGTGAACGAGAAGCGGCAATTGCTGCCGCACGAGCAGCAAGGCGTCCAGAGTTTTAGGTTTCATAATCCCATTATGGGAACAAACTGGGCATAATTGATGGCGATTACACCGAACCCAGTAACTGCTTTTCGTAAAAGCGGTAAAACACCGCCGACGCCACCAAAACTAGATGACTACCTTCAACAGTTGAAGGAAGGCGCCGCCAAAACAAGCAACCCAAAACAACCACCACCGTTAATTACCAGCAGAAAACCCAAAACAACCACCACCGAAGAGGAACAAAAACTTTACAAGGGGGTTCGGACAACCCAAAAAAGAATTTACAATTCCCCTTATTTGACGCCTAAACAGAAACAGGAGTTGATTGCGGAGGCTGACCGCATTGGGACTGGTGAAAAACGACAAATTTCTACTGGCGGTCCAACACCGTCTTTTTTGAAAAAATTACAGGATGTAGCCATTTCCAAAGTTTTGTCGCCTTTCAGGTCAAATTACAGGGCGGTTGTCACCGCTGGTGGCGACTATTCTTTGCAGTCTCAAGGTCAGGCTTTGATTACTTCTGTTGGCGCAATTTTGAACCCAATCAACCGTATTCAACAGTCAATAACCAAAGAGTTGTCCGATTTGCAACTTGGCATAAAAAATCCTGTGTTGCGTGAAACAGCCAAGGGCGTTGGTGGCGTTTTGTTGCCGCTGCAACAAACTGCTGCCGATATTTTGAGCATGGGCAACAAAAAAGAACAGTTGTTGCAACGCTCCGACCTCGGCGGGGACAGAGTTGAATTTAATTTGCGTGATTTGGTAAATCAAGCCAAAGACCCCGATTGGGGCATCAAGACAACGATTATCGCAAAACAGAACAGAGAACGCAACAAATTCCTCGGCAATGTCCAAAACATTATTGCCGAAGAAATCACCAAACCAATCAACTATGTGACGGGTGTTGGCGAAGTTAAATATGTCGGCAAGGCTGGGCGCACGGCATTGGCGGCTAAGTTTCAAACCCTTGAAATGTTGGAAAAATATCCGCAACTTGTCGGCAAGGCTAACGAGATTGCCCGCATAGGTATGTGGGCTATCCCTAGGGAAATTCGTTTGGCTGAGGGCATCAATACTGGTTTGCGGTTGGCTGGCAAACCCGCACAGTGGACCGAACCCGTCGCCGATGTAATCGGCAAAGGTTGGGCTTTAACTCGTGCACAAATCGGGGACATCAGCCGTTGGGCTGTGTCGGCGCCGTTGCGTGCCAAGGGCATTGATGTGTTGCCGCAAATATTCACTCCAGCAAGCAGAAAGGTGGTTGCCGCTGCTGGGCGCAAGGCGGGCGGCGAATATGTCCTCAGCAACGCTGGTGTTATCCGTGGTTTGGCTGGATGGTCTGCCGCCAATGCCGCCAAGGGGGAAACAGGTTTTTCGTATTCTGCGTTCAAAGATGGTGTCAAAACGATTGTTGATGAAGCCCGTGAGGCTGGTGTTGCCAGCAAACTAATTAGCCTTATCGAGGACCCCGACCTGCCCAGAACAGCCATTGAGGATGCGTTGATTAAACGCTACAAGGCTTGGCAAAATGACGCCTACAAAGCGGTTGAACAACAATATAAACGGTTCGGCGTTGATTTTGGTACCGATATTCCTGATTTTAGTTTTATTGACAACTATGTACACCACACAATTAGCAAGAAAGCAAAAAACTGGTTGCGTTCCGTCAATGCTTTTGGCGAAGGAGAAATAACATTTGTTGATGTAAAAACCAACAAAAATATTGTTTTTAACACAAATAATCTTAGTTATCAGGAAATTGTTACCGTTGGTGCACCGTTAAAACATCGCAGCCTAAAGGCTGGCGAAGAGTTCATGGGTCGCATATTGCAAAAAGGCGGCATTGACGAAATCAACAAAATTTTCAAAGAGGTTTCTAACACCGACATAAACTTTTTTGAAACCGATATCGGCAACATCGCCGATTCATACGCATATTCTTTGGCTAAACAAAAAAGCCGTGAGGTGTTCACCAGACGCCTGATGGCGTATGGTGACGACGCCGCACAAAAATTGTTGGACAAGGAAATACCAAACAAGGCGCTGGTCAAAGAGTTGATTGCGTCGCACAAAGGTTTGGTCGCCGTCCGCAATTCGTTGCGTGGAAAAGCAGCCGACCAAAGACAAAAATTGGGAGAAATCGTAAGTCGGGGCATCAAATATGCCGATGATTTGGTGAAAGAAAATTTGAAACAACGCAAACTCACCGAGCGTGAAATCAAAACAACTGTCGCAAAATTGCAACAGTTGGAACTGGATTTGGGTCGGGCAAAACTTCAGGCTGCAAACATAGAAATTGCTATGCGGGAAAATTTTGATGCGGTTCACTCGGTCTTGTTGGCGGAAATAAAAGAATTGCGTCAAGCGCTCGTTATCGGCGACGGCGGACTGTACGAGGTGCGCACGACCTTGCAGCAAACATATATGGCGATGTTCCCGAACGCCAGACGAATCCCCGACGACATAAACATTTTGGCTGACCGCATCATGGCTGCACGGGGCGCCCCCGCTTCCCGTGAAGCACGGGCGGTAGCCTCCGAGTTGCGCCAAATCAACACACAATTGGATTTGGTGGACCCGAACAGCCCCGAATATGCCGCATTGATACAGCAAGAGGGCTACTACAAAGATTTGTTGAACGGCTATCGCATTATGGGCGAAGTGCGTTCCGCACAAACCTATGCGCCTGATAACGGTTTTCTTTATACCAGCATGACCGATTTGAACTCCCCCGACGCCCCGTTTCAACTTCTTCATAGCGAACCAACCGTGTTCAGCGGGGCGTCAGATACCGTCGGTGTCCACGCCTTTCCCGACAACAAGGTTGTTGATTCACGGACATCGGAGGGTGTTCGAGAAATTTTTGGTTCCGACAATTTTGTCAAAAGCATTGACACACAATTACAAGACGCTGGTTTAGATGCCGACAGGGTGTTCATCAAAACCTATTTTGATTTGAAACAAGGTTTGCCGCTGGACCCAGAAATCGAGCGTGGCTACCCAGATTTGGTGAATTTGATTGACGACATATTAGACAACATCAATCGTGCGATGCCTGCTGGCGGCGACCCCGATGTGGTCAAAAATATTTACGACGATTTTGTTGCCAACATGGTTGGCATTGCGCACATGTCGGGCGACCCCGCCGCCGAACAAACTGGCAGAATGATTATAGATTCTGCTTTGGGCGATGTGGCTTTGGCTGCCGACCTAGAAAGAAAAATGGATGGGTTGTTGCTGCCCGCAACACTGTTTGACGACACGGCTGAAGAAACCGCAATTGTCATTGTCAAACCGCAGAACTATATGGTTACGCCGTCCAATGCGCCTACGGCACCTGTTCAGGGTGCCGACAACCCCGTGTTGGGTTCCATATTGCGTTCCGATTATACGACCGCATCCGAGGCGGCTGCGGGTCGTTTGGCTGCGGCTGCTGGCGCACGCCAAGAGGTTGATGTAGCCCGCAGCGCCATCAACGCACGCATCAACGAACTGACCGCCCAGCAGGGGTTTTTGACGGCACAAAAAACAGGGCGACGACAACTGGTTGCCTCGGCAAGGACAAGGGTGACGGAAATCGAGGGCAGAAAACAAACAGTCACAATCGGCGGGCAAAAGGTCGTGTTGGACCGTGCTGGCATCACCAAGGCGTTGGAGGCGGCGACCAAACAAGAAGCAAAACTGCGGGCAAACTTGGAGCGCTCTATTGCTCAGGCTGTTTCTGGGGTGCGGTTGCCAGCGCCAACAATTCCAGTTCCAAAACGGAGAGAATTGGAATCCATTATAGAAAAGGTCGCCGCAAACGAAGGTTTGTCCGTGCGCATGCTGACGGGCAAGGAACCTACGGCTGGGTTTATGGTTGCACGAAAAGAATTTAGCAGCATTGTCCCCGCATCAGATTTCTTTGAAAAATCAACTGGTGTAAACATATTGGAATCATATTTCAACAGCAAAAAAGAACAGTTGGGTGGCAAAAATTATCTTGGTATTTGGCATGACAAAAAAAATGATGAAGTTGTTTTGGATGTTGTTGATAATATACTGAAACAAGACGAAGCAATCAGGGCTGGTCGTGAAAGAAACCAGCAGGCTATTTGGGATGTTAAAAATAAACAAGAAATACCGACAGGAGGAACTGGTGGTAGAGAAAAAACAACAGGAGTTCGTGGAACTGGTACAACCCCCCAAACCGTTGGCGGAAATGTCCCCACAGGAAATCAGGGCGTTCTCGGAACAGGTATGGGAACTTCTGGTACAAAAGCGCAAACAATCGTAGGGGCAGAAAGACAACTACTAAAATATCAAGACCGTTTGCAGGTTTTGTTTGAACAGGGCAAAACATTAAAACAGTGGAGTAACGGCACGGGCAACGCTTTGCGCAACGAACTCGCCGCCACGGGGCAAGCGATGTTGGACATGCCAGCACGAGGCGAGGCGGGCGTCGCTGCCCGTGAGTGGGTGCGCAGCGTGCAACGCAGCGTGGAATCAACCAAATACATTAAAGACCAAACCGTTAAAGCGGCGTATGAGCGTGTAACACAGTTGTTACATGTCGGCGAAATTGGTTTGGCGCAAGCGGAGGATGCGGTTGTCGCCAGCAAGGAACTTTTGGATATCGCACGCAGCGGCAGATTTGGTGCGATTATGGCACCGATTGAAGCACGCACCTTGGAGGGCTGGGAGGCGATTATGGCTTTGGGTGTTCAGGCGCCAGAACAGTTGCTGTCCACATGGAAACCCAATTTGCAAAAAATGCTTAGCAAAGCAAACGCCAGTATTCTTACACGATTTTTGTCGGCGAGCAGAGACTTGTTCAAAACCTATGCGGTGACGAGCGTTGGTTTTGTTGTTCGCAACTCGTATTCGTCCATGTTTATGAATTTTGTTGGTGGCGTGGATGGCACAACCGCCGTAAACGGTGTTCGTGCCATGAACGCATTGAACAAATATGGTCCAGCGAAATGGTTGGATGAATTGGGCATCGTGGACCCCGTGTTGCGGGAACAATACGACGAGGCGCTCAAGGCGGCGATTGCGACGGGTTTGCAGGGGTCGTTTACGGATTTGCGTGAACCCGTTTTGGCTGGCACGCTCGGTGAGCGTGTAATCAACATATTGAACAAAACTGGGTTGGATTCTTCTAGTTTCGGCACACGGATGCAACCCGTTGCCGAGAACGCAGCCGAGTTTATTCGCAAACAAGGTTTTTCAACAAACTCATACACTAGGGGTGTCCGTCGTGCAAACACCCGTGTCGAAGCGGCGGTGCGATTCCCGATGGCTTTGGACACCATATTGAAAGGTGGCACCTATGATGACGCAGTTGCACGGGTAACTCGTTACCATTTTGATTACACCGACCTGTCCAAATTGGATGAGACTGCGTTGCAATTTGTGCCGTTTTGGATTTGGGCGACACGAAACATCCCGAATCAGATAACAAACCAGTTTATGCGTCCGAACGCATACAACATTTACGAAAAGGTGCAACAAGCCTTGCCTATTGACGACGACCAAATTATCCCCGAATGGCAAATTGGTTACGAACCGCTGGGCATCGGTCAGGGCGATATTCCGTTTTTGGGCAAAGGCTACTACACCATCAGGGCTGACATGCCCCAACAAAGATTGACCGAAGGTTTAAGGAACATCCTTGACCCGTATAGATTGCTTGGTCAGACTTATCCGTTCATAAAATTGCCTGCCGAGTTGAAGGAAGGCAGACAATTAGGCATTGATGTCGGTCCGTTCAAGGAGCGTGTGCCCGCCCGTGGTCCCGAGTTGGCGGTCGTGAACGCTTTGGAGGCAATAGGGTTCAAACCTATTTACGACAAAGAGGGCAATAAAACCATTTCGGGTTTTACCCAATATGCGTTGGGCAACGCCATTCCGTTGGTTGCCAGATTGCAACGACTGTCTGGCGGGCGTTTGGGTGGCAAGGAAAGTTACGAAACCCGCACGGGTCAGTCATGGTTGAACGAGTTGGGTTTCCCCATTACAATCATTAAAGACAGCGATGTTCGCAGCGAGTTTATTAACCGTCAGTTCACTTTAGGAGATTTCGTCAAAGAGATGATTGACCGACAACTTATTCCCAGAGAAAATTGATGTTCAAAGCAAAATTGTGTTCATGCACGGAACGGCAAAAGCCGTTGCCGCAACATCCCGCATGCGGGGACAAACCCGACGACAGCGAAGAGGACTAATCCCGCTCGTCGTAAGTTAGGGCGTAATCCAGTTCCATCATTATTTTTCCGTATTCAATCAAGCATTGTGCCGTTGATGTAGCGTCGCCCAAACACGCTTTCGTCCACATGGACATCAGTTCTTTCGCTTGAAGTCGGCTGATGGAAAATTCCATCGTGTACCCCTTGTCGCTGTCCGACATGATTTTTGCAAACTTGATGGACATTTCTTCCATGTCGTCTGGGTCAAATTCTTTGGGGTCCATTATGTTTTTTCTCTTGCTTTGCGTATCGCCCTGATTACGACCTTGATTTCTTGCAGGTCACGGATGCGTGCGTTCGGCAACCCGAGTTTTTGGGATTCGGCTATCAAATGTTTCGTCATTTGTTCAAACAAATCCAAGTTAGTTGGTTTTAATGATTTCGTCATAAATTTTTTGTCCCACTAAAGAAATTTGTTCGTCTATCCCTTGGTTTGTCGTGTTCAATACGGCGACGATTGCAAGAAGCGTCGCCGCCACGAACTCGTCATCTATGCGCAATTCTGTTCCACCGATGTTTATTTTTTTGCCGAGCGGATTCATGCCGTACATGCTGACTGGTTCCTCGTTCATACATCAAAATCCAATTTTAACGGCATGTATTTTTGTTTGGCTGAGTCCGACGAATCCAACGACAACATGAATGTCCCCCTGTACAGCATGACGGCTATGACGGCGTAGCCGATTATGTCCTCGTATGCGTCCTTCAGGGGTTCGGTAATTTGGGCGGACACGCCGTTTTTGCTGGACATGTTTTCCGCCCGTGCAATTTTGTCGCACATGCGGACAGCCACCCCAACCAAACCGAACTTGCTGATGTTGCCATGCCCGTAATCGTGCTGTTTGCGGCACAACATTTTGTGCATCTCCGTTTTGTCCACGCCCAAGGTCAAGGGCACCAACGAGTGCATAGCCATGCACCCCGCATCAACCATCACGGAAACCGCCTGCCATTCGCTGGCGGCTTCATGCCAAGTAACAAAACTGGCAAGACTGTCCAATATGGCGTTGTATTTTTTCCAAGCGGGTTCCTCGTATTTGACCGTAGAAACAATGTTGATTATGTATTCCAACGCCTGCAACGAGGCTTCATCCCATGTGGTCGGTAAGGGTGCTGGCATATTTGCTCCTGAATGTTTCGTTCTCCAATAAAACAGATTTCAAATTGTTCAACGCCTTGCGTGCCTTGCGCCACGCATGGGATTTCGCCTTGATTCCTATGTTGGTTTTCGCCGTTTCATAGGTATTTTGTTGAAAAAAAATTTCGTTCAAAATTTGTTTATCCGCATCCCCAAGTGTATCAAACGCCTCCTGTACGAGGTCAATCAAATTCCAGTCCGTCGGCGGGTGCGGGTCATCGTACAAAAACGGTTGCATGAGGACTTCGTACAGCGAGGCTCCCTGTCGTGCGGTCGGTTCATATTTCATCGGGTTTACGGCGGTGTTGTTTTTCCCTATAATTGGCTACACGCCTGCGTTTACCGCCCTCGACGGGCGTTTCGCTGAGCATCGTGACATAGATTTTTTTGCCCGTTTTCGGGTCAATGGATTCAACGCTGTGTTCCCACATCCAAACCATTACACGCTTCATATCAGTTTTCTTCTATTTCATATTTGGCATAACTCATGGTCATCAACTTGTTATCTGGTGTCAAACCCAACCATGTCGGAGCATCGCTGTCGCACAAGCAACCGACTGTTTTTTGGGGGTCGGCGCTAAAACTATAATCACAGTTAAGACATTTAACTTTCATTGTTTTTCCGCCGTCACATGCAACACCTGTCTGTCGTCGCCCCAAGCCGCACCGTTCAGCCCGTCCATTATGGTCTTGATGTAATTGTCTATGTCGCCCCGCAGCCGAGATTCGCTGCCATAATACGGGCACACCACAATCAATGTGCCGTCGGGCGCAAAGTTCAACACGAGGGACACGGGACCGTCGAATTTGGGGCGGTCGCCCCACGCCGCACGCACGAGCGCCTCGGCTTCCAATGTTCGTTGCGGTGTGAACACACGACCACGGCGGGTCATGCGGGGTCGTCCCTTCGGGACGGGTTTTGCGGGGACGAAAATCGAGATTGATTCGTTGCTAAAAGATTCTGCGTTTCGTTCCGTTGTCATCTTGCTTGCTTTCTAAATTTTCTATTGAACAGCAGGCAAGAGGTACTTCAATAAATTGTTCATCGGTGGTGTAAATGGTGTCCTTGGAAATCACTATAGCGGATTGTAGATATTGTTTCCCCACTATTAGGATGCGTGTTCTTGGGTGGTTCAACATCATGAAACACACATTGGGGTGGCGGTCCAGAAACTTGAGTTTTCTGGCGGCAAAATGCACCGTGTCAAAAGGGAACTGTTCGGCGACCCAATTATGTTTGACCTCGACCTCGGCGGCGAAAAACACGGTTTTGTCGCCTTCAAATGTCCCGATTATGTCTATGCCATATTCGTCGGGGTTTATGTACCCGTCGAATCCCAAGTTTTTCAACCAGTCCAATACGAGTTGTTTCGCTGGGTCGTCGGCGTCGTACAGGGATTGGTCGAACGGTTTTTTCACGAAAAAACTCGGACCACCAGTTTGTCTATTTCAAGTTCGCCGTTCGGGCGCAAATGATATTTGCCCCAACGCCTGTCGGCGTCCAGCAAAACAATTTTGGTTTCGCTGGGCGACATGCACGACCTGACGCACTCGTGCCCCAGCCTCGCTAAGGTCGTGGAGCGGTCTTTGGTGGGCAACGGTCCGTCACGCCATATCACCTTGCCCAGCGGGCTGAGTTGCATCAGGGCTTCTTTGACGCCGACGGTTTGCGACATGTCAATGACGGCGGGCGGTGTCACGGGTTCTTTCCACAGTTTCGCCAAGTCGGCAATCAGTTCCCGTCGTGTGCGTGACACCAGCGCAGAAGAGACAAACTCGTTCAGGTGCATCGGTTTGTTGTCGTCGTCCAATATGCGCCTGTGGGGCGTGGACATGTCCTCGGCGTTGAAATACGGCAAACGCACATAGTTGCCGTATTGCCCCCTGCCGAGTGTTTCTTGTTTCGGGTTCACTTCCCGTGCGGGATATTCGGCTACTTGGTGGGCGCACAACAGCATCCTGCGCATGTCGGACGCTGGGACGACATTCTCGGCGAACACCCAAACATGGTAGCCCTTGGAGCGTGAACGCTCCACGAACGAAACAACATCCACTGCCCGTAGGGCTGACTGGATTTTTCGTGCACCAGCCAAATCGTCTATGTCAATGTCGGAGCATCCCCATGCGACATGATAAATGTCGTTTATGGGCACCATCGGATACACGCCGACAGCCCGAACGCCGTCCAAGTGTTGTTGAAACACCTCATGCGTCAAGGGTTCCTTGACGCATCTGCCCTCTTCGTGCCCGTACACATCGCCACGACCACGAAACAGCGAGGTGAACATGCCAGTGATTTGTTGGTGTATCACCAGTCCTCCATGACAGCCAACTCCAACTGTTCGGGGGCGGTGGGTTGATTATGTACATAGGACGGCAGGTTGTGGTTCGTGAGCGGAATCAGCCTGCCTGTTCCGTGTTCAATCTCATAATCCATGTCATCCAACAGCAACGACGCTGGGCGTTTGCATTTCACCAAGTTGATTGTGACGGTGTTCATGTGGATGCGTTGCTCGTATCTCAAAGAATCCAGCCGTTCCAACAGCC
>Ga0194115_10001045_pt1 | contig 37219 bp, 37 predicted proteins | sample TA2MahsurfametaG_3_FD_148656 | JGI IMG/M metagenome (GOLD analysis project Ga0194115, IMG submission 148656) | Freshwater microbial communities from Lake Tanganyika, Tanzania - TA2015002 Mahale S4 surface | ecosystem: Environmental > Aquatic > Freshwater > Lake | place: Tanzania: Lake... | reverse complement strand
TGCGCTTTGAAGTAGCTTTCGGCATTATCGGCACATGCGCCTAGACCATATCTCTTATGCAGCAACTCATGATCAGCTAGTAGATGTAGTTCAAAGGATTGGTTCTCGAATTGGTTCGGCCTTTACTGATGGCGGAATTCATCCAAGATTTGGAACTCGAAACTTCACCCTCGCTCTAAAGAATGGCCACTATCTTGAAGTTGTCTGTCCTTTGGATCATCCAGCAGCTGATACTTCAGCATTTGGTCGCGTAGTTTCACAGCGTGCTAATGAAGGCGGAGGCTGGCTTACTTGGGTGGTTTCAACTGATGATCTCTCGCCAATTGAAAACCGCCTTGGAAGGCAAGCCATTGATGGTTCAAGAAAGCGCCCTGATGGTTCTGAATTAAAGTGGAAGCAACTCGGAGTCCTCGGAACTCTTGATGACTCACAGCTTCCGTTCTTCATCCAGTGGATGTCTAGTGATCACCCATCAACTGATGGCAAGGCAGTTGCTGAAATTGTAAAAATTGAAATTTCAGGTGATGAAAAGACAATTGAAGAGTGGCTTGGCTCAGATCTGTCAAAAGCTTTCGATGGTGTTGAAATTCAGTGGGTTGATCCAGCGGTAAATGATGGAGAAACCGGACTTGTAGCTGTTCACCTAGCAACGCCTAATGGCGTTGTACGCTTGGATTAATTCTCACAAAGCTTGAAGCTTTAAAGCATCGCCGCCCTAGCTCAGTCGGTAGAGCGTCGCTCTCGTAAAGCGAAGGTCGCGGGTTCAATTCCCGCGGGCGGCTCGGGTGTTCAATGAATGAAGAGTCAATCACAATTTGGTGTAAGCTTTTTAGGGAGTTTACTAAGAGTTTTATTCCTATGATTTAGACAGCTTTATGTCTCCAAGATAAAGAACGTCCATCCCGGATCCAAAAAAAGTTCGAATTGCATCGCGTGGTGACTCAACAATTGGCTCACCCCTCAGATTGAAGCTAGTGTTAATCACCGATGGGTGACCAGTTTTTTCTCCAATTGCCAATAGAGTTGGTCCCAAGATATGATTCGCCTTCGAAACCAATTGAACTCTGCTCGTACCGTCCGAATGAACAGCTTCTGGAAAGAAATTAATTTCAGAATCAGAAATTGGTATAGTTGTGGTCATATATTCCAAATTTGCAAAAGGGAAGGGATTCGTAACTGAATCCTGAATCAGCGCAGGAGCAAATGGCCGGAACTCTTCTCTAAACTTTATGCGCGCATTCAAGTGATCCTTCATCCCTTTGATTCTTGGATTAGCAAGAATACTTCTAGCCCCCAAGGCGCGCGGACCGAACTCAGAGCGGCCTGTGAAACTTCCTACAATCAATCCTCTTTCAATGTCGCATGCTATATCTGAATCGCGGTTCTTAGAGAACTTATACTTTAGTGTGTTTGACTTAACTTCCTTCTCAATATCACTCAAACTATATGACTTTCCAAGATACATATCTCCAACGGGCGCTACCTGTACTTCTGATCTCTCCGAATATGCAACGGCAGCACCCAAGGAGACCCCTCTGTCACTGGAAGCAGGCATTACGAAAAATCCACTAAGTGGTAACGAACACAACTTCATGTTAGCCACAGCGTTCAGAGCGCATCCACCAGAGAGACAAACATAAGTAACGTTTGTTTTTTCAACCCAATATGATACAAAACGAGTAATCAAAGATTCAAAGTGCAACTGTAAACTTGCGGCAATGTCAAAATGTTCTTTACTTGGCGGAGAGCTTGGCCGTCGTGATGAAGTTCTAAAAAATAACTCTAGAGTACCAATATCAGCGTAAACTTCAGCGATCGAAGTTTGAGGAACTTTGCTATAAAATCTTGTTATGTCGCCGGTAAATTCTCCCTTATCTTCGTCAAAGTCAATGATTTTTGTAAAATCATGCTTTGGAGTTCCATATGCAGCCATGCCCATGACTTTGTATTCACCCTCTATTGCTTCAAATCCTAGGAATTGCGTAACCAACGTGTAAAGAATTCCAAGCGAAGTACTTGGACCAGATTCATAAAGTAATGTTTCACGTCTTTTTCCACTTTTCCGAGAAAACAAACTGACTTTGGACGCAACGTTATCTCCAACACCTTCAACATCAAAGACTAGAGATTCTTCAAAACCTGAGTGAAAGAAAGTTCCCCAAAGATGGCAATCAGACTGAGAAATTAATTCAACCTTTCTTTTTCTACCAAAAAGGGAATATAGATGACTACTCACTTTTTCTTGCATCAAAGGGTAGGTAGTTCCATCTGAAACGATAGTGTCAATTTCATCAAAAGTTAAGCCAGCAATTTCCAAACAAGATTTGATCGAGGCAACAGGTGGATAACCTACGCTAGACTTCTTACGATTAAAGCGCTCTTCTTCCACGCATGCCAGAACTCGTCCGTCAATGACAATGGAGCATGAACTGTCGTGAGACTTACTGTGGAAAGAGGAGTGCAAACCCATAATAATCACTTTTGAAAGTCCAATCTTTTAGGCGAAGTGAAGCTTAGTTTAGAAGTATATCCCACTAATGAATTGTTACGTATTAATTTTGGAGTACCTCCCTATAAAGTAATGCCATAGCTACTATTTCCCGATACGAATAATTGGTAATCAAAAGTAAGAAAAGATGTACAGCAAATTATTATTGCATCAGTCTTTTGGCCACACTTGCAAGAACTTACTACAGCTCAGGGGGATAAGTATTCAATTCTAGGGAATGGTAAAGGTACTATAACAAAACCGGAGAATCCAATTTCTTTTAGTCGTTCGATGAAACGATTGGTATGCTGCCAACTGAGAATTATTATTACTGACCTTTCAGTAAAATCTAAAATTTCATTCAAAGGACACACAGGGATGCCTGTTCCTGGTGAATATTTCCCCTGCTTTCTAACATCGTCATCATAGATGATTTTTATTCTGTGGGATAAACTAAATTCACTTATTAATGATGTAGAACTGATTGAGGCCCCAATTCCTAAAACTTTACAACCATCGCTAATGAAAGCATCGATAAAGGAATTTACAACTCGGCAAGAGTCCAAATTCTTGGAAATCATCGAGAAAATTGCACTATTGCTTTTTGAATCGAGCCACGTTTCCCTCTGCAAATTTTGAGAGACTGAGTCTTCAATTACAAAAGCGCTATCCTTCAAAGCGATACCAACCTCTGCACTTCCACCTTTATGTTCATGCCTATGAAAGTAAATAACTTTCATACCATTTATATCAGCAAGATTCATGAAATCATGGAGAGTTAGATATGTTTGATGATCATGATTTACATATTCAAACATTCCAATATTGAACTGGTCTAAATGATAGCCTGTAACAATATTCAATAGTGTATTACTCGACATCATTTGCTGCAATGAGACAAAAAATTCTTGAAGATTGGGGACATTCGCAATAGTATAATTGCAAGTTATAAGTCTAGGCTTAGGATTTCTACGAAGGAAAGCTTCACAAAATACCTCATCAAAGAAACCCTTTGAAATCGATAGCCGTTTACCAATCGCAATTTCACATGCTGGAATAGATGGATCAACGCCATGCAGATGACTGGTTGCCTTAAAAAAAGTTTCTAGAAACGATCCGTCGTTACTTCCAATATCTAAAACAATGTCTGTTTCATTTAATTCCAAGTAGTGAATTAACTTATTCACTATTCTCTGGTAGAAAGGAATCAGCTTATTGGTAACTGACGTGAAGTAGAGATACTCTGAATATTGCTCTTCAAATCGGGTGATTTCCTCAAGCTGTAATAATCCACAACTTTTGCATCTCACAAGTGTCAAGTCGTTTATCTCTAGTTTTAGTGCTGCTTGCTGTTCACTATTATACAAATCGCCGTAAGGAATTGGGTTGAAAGAGTGCACAAGATTCAATGTGTGGTCTTGACAGATTCGACAAATGGCCAAAGTCACGGCATTAATTATATCAAATTTCGAGCCGTTTATTAATGATTTTCTGTGAGAGTTAAAATTCAAAGGGATTGTGTGAAAATGGTATCAAGACTAGATGATTTGAAATTTTAATTGCTAACTGGATGCGGATAGACATGCCCGGTATTGCATCCTAACCAGATAGAAAGAGGTTCACAAAAAACTGCATTAGGAGTAAACGGTTGAATCTTGTCTAAATGGTCCATTTCCAATCTCTATGAAGACAAAGTTCAGTGAGAGAACTCTAAGCGAGTGAGGGACACCTGCTTCAATAGAAATAGGAACATTGTCCTCCGAATCCAAAAGGGTAATGTGGCTTCTTGAACCCTGTTTATCATGGAGCCTAAGCTCTGCTCTACCTAAAACTGGGATCATCACTTCTGGTTTATGAGGATGTTTGTGCAAAAGATCCTCGTAGGGGCTTGCTAGAGCGATATAAGTGACTTGAGTAATGTCTTCAGGATCGGGATGAAGGCACAATCTAGCCTTTCGGTTAGGATTTTGTTCTGCTTCATAAACAAGAGCTTGTACGAAATCTTTAGGAATGGATTGACCCCAATGAGTTGTATGAAACACTCCAGTTTGAGTCTGGTTGAATCCCATGAGACTTTCCCTTTTCATAAATCCCTCTCTCAACTAGTCAGTACTTTAATAGCCAGCAACAGAAACATGCTCAACGTAAAATCCACTAAAACTCCAACACTATCCTGCCATGTATTCCAAACTTTAGACTTTCAATTGCGAGGTTGATGTCTTTAAATTGAAATCTTTGTACTGGAAAATTATCTAGGGAGATGCGACCCTCATCCATAAGTTTGTTGATAAATGGTATATCAACTTCTGGATTGGAACCTCCACCTTTTGATCCAGTTAAAATCTTTCCAAAATGTAAGGGCAGGGTATAGATTGATGCCATGTCGCCAACTCGGGGAACTCCTACGAGAACTACTTTTCCCGTCTCGGTAGTAACCTCATAAGCTAGTTCGATTAATCCTGAATTTCCCGTTGTTTCGATCGCAACTGTTGGAAATCCTGAATAGTTAACAATTCCTTGGAGTTGTCCTTTTGCGTCTTCTTTGTTGTCAGAAGAAATGAACTGAGATGCACCAAGCTTTAATGCCAAGTCTCTTTTACTTGCATCTTTGTCAAGAACTATCACTTTTCTCACGCCTAGATACTGAGCAAATAGGAGAACTGCCATTCCAACTCCACCAAATCCTACAATTAACAACACATCCCGATGAGAGATTTGGGCATCATTTTCCAGTACGCCAAGTGCGGTTGTTAAGGCACAACCAAGTAATGGAGCAATAACTGGATCAGAATCTTTAGATACTCGAGTAATTCTATTTTCTGAAACTACGGCGTATTCATTGAATGTTGTAACCCAGCCTGCATTAACAACTCTATTTCCAAATCTATATTTTGGGGTATTGGATTGAATCCCCGAGCTGGGCCTCCAATGAAGAATAACAAAGTCGCCCACGTTCACTTTTTTTACCCCTGGTCCAACTTCTATGATTTCAGCAAAACCTTCGTGTCCAAGCAGATGAGGTAAATAATGATCTGGTCCTTTTACGGCATCAATTTCATTGATTTGTGCTCCACAAATTCCGCTCGTTATCAACCTGACCAAGACTTGTCCTACGTCCAAACATTCAGGCAATGATACGTTTTCTATTAGTAAAGGCTTACTTGTCTCGACAAGAATTGCTGCAACCGATTCTTTAATAAGCATGATTAGAAATAAATAAACTCGTAGTCACCGGTATACCCGCAATTATTGAACATCCATTTCCATGCATCGACATTGATGATAGTTTCAGCAGTCAAGGCCCAGCATTCCAGATTAAATTGCTCCTGTTCATTTCGAAAACTCTCCACCATAAGGTAGCCATTCTTACCTACCCGTTGAATCTCTTGAAGTGATTTGTCTAGTTCATTGAGGTGAAGATTATGCAAAGTCGCAAGCGAAATAACTAAATCAAACGTATTATTTGACCAGGGAAGAGCATCTTGTGCGCGATGAAGCCTTAGATCAGCTTTCAATTCAGATGGCGTAGAGGCCAGACCATGCTTCGATATATCAATTCCAAACAATTGAATTTCAGGGTTGATTAATTGGATTTCATAGAGTAGAAAGCCTTTTCCAAAACCGACATCAAGGACCTTACTACCAGATTCAAGCTTATATCTATCGATTAGAGCTTCGGCAACGGGCTTCCATCTCCCTGGAATGTACCTGTATCCTCCGTATCCGTATCGCCTTTCACCATCCCAATAATCAAATTCATACTCCTTAGCGATTTTCATTGCCTCTACTTTGTTGTCATTCATACGAGCCAAACAATCTCTCTTAGTCGATGTATGAAGTGGAGTAATTAATTCAAGCTGCTCTGGCATTAGGCTAACCTTTCAACTGGTCAAGTATGTTTGAAGTTGTAATGCCAAACTCGCGGAAGTGCTCCTCTTGGGTTCCGTAGCCTCTCACAAAATTCCTTCCAAGTGAAATATGCTCAAATTTCGGGGTGAGTATGTTGTGAATTTGACAATAGTGGAGGATCTGCGTCAACAGTCCTCCGATTTGTTGGTGTTCTTCAATAACAAGAATTCGCTCTTTGTTCACAAGTATTCTATTAAGCAAATTCGAGTACTCTAAGTTTAGTTTTGGCAAATGTACTAGCAAGACTTCATTTTCAAGAATCAGTGGTTTTGTAGCCGTTAGCGCGGGTTGCACTGTTACGCCAGTTGTGACTACAACTTTCTGCGCTTCAAGTGAACCCATATATTTCAGTTGGGATACTACATCAACTTCAAATTCTCGGGAAACTAAGGGCTCACCACCTTTACCAAATCTAATATATGTAGGGGAAGACTTAAGAGATTCGTTTTCTATCAGTAGTTTCATTTCATCTGCATCACAAGGTGAGTAAACATTTATATTTGGAATAGCAAGCATATGAGCTAAATCATCAATAGCCGTATGAGTAGGTCCAAGTGGTGCGTAAACCATTCCCCCGCCGCTAGCCAAGATTTTAACAGGTAGATTATGTAATGCAATATCGAGAATAATCTGCTCAAGAGCTCTACGTGAGAGGAAATTTGCAATTGTATTTACAAATGGGATAAAACCTTCTTTTGCTAAACCGGCCGCAAAACCAATAATATGTTGTTCGGAAATTCCCTCCATCATAAACTGATTTGGTAGCTCTTGCCGCATTACTTCAAGTGTATTTGAACCTAAATCTGAACCTATAAAAAGGATTCGAGAATCTTTCTTTGCGATTTTGAAAACAGTATCAAGAGCGGTTTGTCTCATGCTAATTCCGAAATAAGTTTGTCTATGTCACTTTTACTAATTCGCGCTTTATGGTGCCACTCCACTGCGTTTTCTGCAGACTTGATTCCTTTTCCTTTGATTGTGTGTGCAATTATAAGTTTTGGTTTATCCTCCGATTGTCCCTGTTGGATGGCATCTAGTATCGATTTTCTTGAGTGACCATTGATCTCTTTCACCATAAATCCAAATGCTTGAAACTTCTCTTGAATACTTTCCAGCGGCAGCACTCGCATAACATCCCCATATGCTTGCATTTTATTGAAGTCGATAATCAAGGTGAGGTTTGACATGGAATATTTTGAGGCGTGTAGCGCGGACTCCCAGATTGCACCTTCTCCAAGTTCACCGTCTCCTACCAAGACAAAAACCCGCCTAGCTGATTTCTTTAATTGGAAAGCTCTACCGATTCCGACAGCTACAGCTAGACCGTGCCCGAGAGAACCTGTAGAGAACTCAATACCTCCAAGTTCATGCCATTCCGGATGCCCACCCAAGCGGGATTGAAATTGGCAAAAAGTATTTAGTTCTTCTGCGGGAAAATAACCATGTTGTGCTAAAACTGCATATAGTCCGAGACAGCCGTGACCTTTGCTTAGTATGAAAACGTCGCGCTCTTTCCACTCAGGATTCTTAGGATCGTGATTGAGAACTGAGTCGTAAAGAGTGCTAACCAATTCAAGCAAGGATAATGCAGGTCCTAAATGTCCGCGCCCCCCGGAGGCAATCGCACTTAGAATTAACTTGCGCAGCGCAATACTTCGTAGATCGAGGTCTTCATTCAGTGCTTGTTCTCTAAGGATCACCATCAGCTCAGATCGCCTGTATGAAGTCGAAGTGGGTCATGGGAAGATCAATCTGTGAACCCTTAATCACGTACACAATATACTCAAGATATCTATCAAGGTTCTCTCGAATCTCCGAATTGCCTATGAAGGTTCTGGAATCCCAGTCGATATGTCTCCGCAACACAATATAGAGCCATTTAAGCGCTTGAGATGGTAGAAGTTCTCCATAAGAAGACTCGAAAACCTCCCCGTCACTCAATGTTTGATGTAACTGCTTCAGGGAGTCCAAAGAAAAAATTCCTCGTGGATGTAAATGTAAGTCACAGATTAGTTTCGAGATTGAGTCATTTCCAAAAAATTCAAAATCAATAAAATGCAAAGTTCCCGAATTGGCTTGGATTAGATTGTGGACTCCATGATCAGAAAAAGATAAGGTAGATAATGGAAAATTGAGATTTCTGGGCAAATGACCCAGAATCTTCTCTCGCGCATCTTCAATCAGTTTCAAAATATCGATTGGAATACCACTAACATTCTGAATTGATTCGTGTCTGCTATTTAATTGAGCGATGATGTCCAAAGTGCAGGTTACAGAATCAACTGCTAACTTTTTACTAGGTGATTTCCTAAACAAGTTTCTGAGCTCAACAAAACTTTCCGCCAAAAAGCGTCTCACATGATCTAAGTTTTCTGGCTCTTTTCCGTCGATCCACCTATAAAGTATTGAGGGAACTCCAGTAGAGGAGCCTTCTAATTGCGGTATCGGAATCGTTCCCGATGGCGAGAGTACCGAATGCGCCTCTAATTCATGTGCAAGATTTCTTTTCCGCCGTTCATATTCACCACGATAGACCTTTAAGGCAAACTGCTCCCCGCTGGCCACTTCAATCTGAAGCACGAAACTATTACCACCCTTTAACTCCCCTAGCACATGAGCATCTTCTAGAGAGTACTCTTTTAAGAGACGCGTCAGTAAGAAATCATCAGTCAATGCGAATCTCCTGGAAAGAATCAATTTCAATCAACCAATCTAAATCTCGCTGGTGATCTTGATATAAGTAGGATTTAACATTACTAGGGTAGCTAGGGTGTCTGAATACCCTATATAGGTCATCAACGTAACAATTCAAATTTGATGATTCAATTCCCCTCACTTTCGAATCTAAATCGTCATAGAAGTTTAGATTTGAATCAATTACAAAAAAGGTGCTTAGAATTGAATTTTCAATCCATTCAGTCATCAATTGTCTTAGAGGGACGTGTCCAAACGCTGAAGGGCTGAATTGAGTCTTATGACTGTGTATCGAGATTTGCCAACCTTGGTTAACAAGAGATTCTAGAAGAATTTTCGCTTCACCTACAACGATTGCGTATTTCAGCCCTTCTCCGTAAATCCAAGATTGTGCACGTGTCCATTGTGAAGTTTCCGTATCACTAGGTTTGAGCATTTTTCGAAGCTGCTTGATGTTTGTGCAAATTGGCAAATTCTCTTGCTCCGTATATCTCATGCAACTCTGCGAATAATCTATTAGCGTATTGTCTAAATCAAAGCCAAAATGTCTCACTTTAACCGAGTTTAAGTTCTTTCATGCGGGTAATATTGACATATCGCGAGTCAGACAGTGGATCGGCAGACTTGAACTCGCTAAAATTATTTTTTAAGTCTCTTATTGCATCACTTACGGTGAATTTAGGAGAAAAGCCAATGTGTTTTAGTATCTTTGATGAATCAACCCGATATGACCTTAGATCATTGGTCTCTAAGAACTGAATTCCTATTTCTTTGCCCACTTCTTCTCGCACCGCCTCCGCTATCTCTTGGACGGTTAGGTTTTTTGAGCCAATATTAAATATTTCTTGATTAACATGCGTGGGTGATGCTTCCAGAAGTGCCAGATAAGATTCAACCATGTCCGTAATATGTAAATTCGGTCGGTACTGTTTTCCGCCAAATACTCTAATTTCATTGTTGATGAGTGCCGTAGCCGTGAGAATGTTGACCACCAAATCCAGTCTTTGTCGCGTGCTGTAACCACAAACCGTCGCCGGCCGAACAATTGTCACCACTTTGTCGTTTAGAGACTCATTTAGAAGTATCTCTTCGCACCGAGCTTTATATTTTGAGTAATCAGTTAATGGAGAGAGGCTTAAGTCCTCTGTAATTCTCTCTTCTTCACGTACCCCATATACTGAAGATGAAGAGGCATAAATGAACCTTTCAACCGAAGAATTCTTAATGGCGCTCAATGTTGGTTGGAAACTATCGAGATTTATTGACTTTCCAAGTTCCGGATCTAAATCAAACGAAGGATCATTCGAGATACATGCAAGATGGATCACTTCCGAAACACCTGAAAGCGACTCCTGCACCTTCTCGAAGTCACGAACGTCACCTCGAATTAGTTGCAATTTCGGATGATTGATAATCTCAAGATGTTTGATTCCATACCAAAAAGTGTCGAAGACTCTAACATTTCGGCCAGTCGAAAGAAGCGCAGGTACGAGCTGTGAACCAACATATCCGGCTCCGCCGATTACAAGAGTTGTATTAGTTTTCATCATCCCAATAGCGATCTTATCTGCTTCTTAATGTCTCCAAGCGTTAGAGGTGTTTGATGTCCGAGATTAGCTATTTCATGCGCGGCCACGATATTTGAGACTAATCCAGTAATAGTTGGAGGGCACTTCGTGAACGCAAGAAGAGAAGAAATAGCAAAAACACTATCGCCAGCGCCTACTTTGTCGACAATTTTAGTTGCCAGAGCGGGAACGTTGGCATGAAGTTCGTCTTGGAAAACATAAATACCCTGCCCCCCCAAAGTCAGGACAGAATTTTGTGCGTCTAAGTCTCGCATTAACTTTGGCACTACTTCTGTGAAATCAAGGTGCTTAGATCTAAATTCCAATTCCAATTCACGGCTATTAGCAGTAAAGAAGTTGAGCTTTGGATACTTGGAAAGAGTATTAAATCCTCGATTTCCAGCGTTAGTCTGAACATTTACAGCTAAGTGTTGACTTTCATTTACAACAATATCTATAACCGATGGAGACATCAAACCATGACCATAATCAGCGACCAAAACTAAGTCAGATTCCCCTATTTTCAGCAAAGCATTCTCGAAAGCTTGTGATTGATTAGAGCTTAACTTTTCGGGATCAAAGATGTATGACTCAAATACTTTAGATCGCGAAGTAACTTCGATATACCGGTGTTTACGTATGGTGGGTCCTTCATACTCATGAAGGCTCTTTTTGATTTTAGGATTCAATTTCTCTTCTATTTCCGAGGGAAGACCATCAGAACCCACTATTGAATGTACTTCAATACTATTAACCCAACTCGAACAATTATTTGCGATTGCAAATATTCCTCCAGGATAATATTCAGTATCGAGTAAGTGAAAGGCCAAAATAGGATCTTTCCCCGTCTTACCTAGCGCTTCAACCATTGTATATTGATCTATAATTGCTTCTCCGACCAAAGAAACATTTAATTGACTCACTTTATCTAAAGCTTCTTCAATGAATTCAACGTGATATTTGAGCTTAAACTGATCAACCCATTTCTTTATTTCATTGTCTAATGGGTTGAGAAGAATATTAATTAATCGAGAAGAACTTGAGGTAAATTCGTCGGTAAATCTAATCTCACCGCCAAAACTCTCAACAACTTGCTTCTCGGCATTAATCATGCCAGTCGGATCATCATCCGCATTACGATAATCAGCACCTTTGAAATAGACACTTGGCTGCAAAGTCGATATGAGTTTTTCTGCCGTCTTGGCGCGCGAAATTGTCACGTAATCAACACATGTCAGTGCAGCTAGGGTTGACAATCGAATTTCTTCATTAAAGATCGGTCTTCCTGGGCCTTTGTTCACAAATTTATCGGCGGTAATACTTACAACGAGGATATCGACATGTTTCTTCGCGGCTAGGAAGTGTTGAATATGCCCCGGATGAACTAGATCGAAAACACCATGGCTAAGTCCAATAGTCCGTCCTTCCGTCTTGAATGGCGATAACTCGAATACAAGATCTTCAGGTTCTCGAAAAATCTTCAATTTATTCAACCTAAGTACTTATACCAGGACTTGGTGGCGGTTTCTATCGAGTCAACATTCCAGATAGGTGCGTTCCGCCAGTATTCGATTTCACGCAGCATAATCGAGACGCCTTCCTTGAGTGAAACTTTCGGTGACCAGCCCAATTCATTCTTGATTTTTCGGATGTCAGCAAAAGTGCAATCGGGTTCTCCAGGACGTTTAGGAATGTGAACTTTGTTTCCCTCCAGTAATTCGACAAGCTCATTGATTGAGTACGTGTTTCCTGATCCAACATTATATGTTCCGGATACCGACGATAACATTGCTGTGATGATTGCATTAACTGCGTCTGTGACAAACGTAAAGTCTCTAGTTTGAGTGCCGTCGCCGACTATTGTGAATGGAAGTCCAGCTAATTTCTGTGCTAGAAAAACCCCAAACACCGCTCCGTAAGTGCCTGATGTACGCGCTCTTGGACCGTAGATATTGAAAAAACGAAGGGTTGTAGTTGGGATTTTATAAACTTGATCCCAATGTAGCGCTACGCACTCTCCAAGGTATTTGGTCAGTGCATACGGATACATAGGTCGAATTTGTGCTGTTTCCGCCGTAGGAAATTCATCTGGGATCCCATAACAGGAAGACGACGCGATGTAGATTACTTTGTTCACTTTTCGTTCACGTGAGAATTGCATGATATTCATAGTTCCAGCGACATTTGTATCAAAGTATGTCTCCGGATTTTCAATCGACGGCACGATATCGGCAAGGGCTGCAAGGTGAAGGACGCATTCAAAATTGCCTGCAATTTCGGAGATTTCCTGTTTCGACCGAATGTCAACACTTAGAAACTGAAAAGAAGAATTCTCTGAAGAAATCTCTAGATTTTGTAAGCGACCAACACTCAGGTTATCGATGCCAACAACCTGATGACCATCCTCAAGTAGCGTTTCTACCAAGTGACTTCCGATAAATCCGGCAGCTCCAGTGACTAAAATCCTCATATGACTAGTCTAGGCGATTTCAAAGTGAAAGGACAGAAAAGAGGTGTAATCCTTTGGGATATTGATGGAACTCTGATTAGTAAGAGTAGTAGTTTCACATATTCAAGGCACTTAGATGCACTTGGCTTACCTCAGCAAACTAGGAATGGAATGGATTTGGCCGGCTTAAGTGATTGGGATGTCTTAGTCGAACATGCTCAATTGAATTATTTGTCCCATGAAAACTTGATTCGAGCATTTCACAATTTAAACGAAATTCCATACAAAGCAAATCCACTACAACTATTTCCAAGCACAGGTGTGGAAAGAATTCTAGAACATGGAATTAATGATGGATGGATTCACGGAATTTTAACTGGCAACGTTTTGAATGCCGCTATTGGAAAACTTAAGGCTGTTAAACTATTGGATTATTTTGATTTATCGAAGTTCTTTTGTTGTGAGTTTCAAGAGACAAGAATCAATATTGCGCAACGAGCAAGACGTGAACTTATTGATGGCAGTGAAACCGTTATTTTAGTGGGAGATACGATGAATGATGTAATTGCAGCGAAAGAAAGTGAATTTCGGATACTTCTCGTATCTGACACTCATAAAAATAATCGTGATTCAGAAGGGAGAGAGCCCGATGGAGTTTTGGTCGATTTCAGTATTAATCCAGCAGAGTTTTATTTGGAGTTGGAAAGTATTATTTCGAAATGATTGAAATTCAACGCTTCCCTATTTCTCGAGACAAGTAATGGCAAATGACAGAATGTGCGTCTTCAACAGGTCCATAATTCCCGATCTCACTTTTCGTGATGATGGAAACGTCTGAAAGCTTAGAAATCTTTCCACCATCAAATCCCGTGAGAGTAATAGTAGCTAGTCCGATTTTCTGAGCGACAACAACCGCATTAACGATATTTGACGAGTTACCACTCGAGCTAATCGCAAAAAGTAAGTCGCCAGGACGTGCAATTTGTTCAATATGCCATGAAAAAACATTTTCAAACTGCAGATCATTGGAAGTAGCGGTAACGAGAGCAGAATTGTCCACTAATGAATGAGCCGAAATCGGAAAATGTCTGGCGTAACCAGCCTTTAATAGGTCAGTGGCGAAATGGGACGCAATAGCTGCGCTCCCCCCGTTCCCAACAATGAAAATCGAAGATTTTTTTCGAGAAGTCTCGAGGATCAAATTAAGTGAACTATCCAAAGATTCAGTATTGACGCTTTTTAAACAAGCTGTGACCTCATTGAAGTACTGTTCCACAGATGGCCTCCTAAAACGGGTCTAACAAGAAGACAATATCACTATTTTGTCATTCAAAGAAAGTCAGATTATCTTCTAGAGAATTTGCCCGACTTTAATTTAGAAACCAAGATTCATTTTCGCGAAGATAAGTTGAAGCAAATCTTCCCTTGGTAGTCCACCAAAAACCCGATCTAATGTCGGCGACTTTCATGTCAAGGTCTGAATCGTCTTCGTGATATGTGCCATTCACGCGAGAATAAATTTCTAATACTGCCTGCCTTATCTCTTCACTGGAATTTTCTTGGACATGAATACCCCGATCAGAGAACTCTTTCAAAGTCAACTCTCCAAACCCAAAAGAAGAATTCAACACTTCTGCGAGCCCTGCTTTTTTCCCGTCATTTCGCAAATAGTGCTTGGGAAGATGAATGGAATGCTTAGAAAAAGTTAATATCGAACGACCAGGGCCAATTTGGTTAGTGAATAAGGTTGGAACTCCAAAAAGCGAAGGGAAGTATTGAGGCCCTGAGCATGTTCCTATGAAGAACTTGCTCTTTGCGAGTACGTAGAGATGAACCTCTCTTAGTGCATTTGGCTGAGTAGTGAGATCGATTACTCGAGGAAGAATAGGAAGAGGGGGCATTTCAGTGCCCCCAATTCTGATAACCCAACCACCCTTGTCGGTAATTTCCTTAATTGCAGGGAGATAATTAGATATTTGTTGATTTCGAAGTGCGGGAGTCTTCCCACCGTCGCGTATATGGAGTCCAACAAACCAGTCTTTGGAAGTTAAACCAAAACTCTCCAATTTAGACTGAGATTCAATCAGCAATACATCATTGATTTCAAAGAAGGGGTTTTGAATTGATACCGGATCTTTACGGAAAACTTCATCAATTAAATCGTATGCCTCAATAAATTTACCATTACCGCGAATGATTTCATTTCTCTCAAAGAAGTGCCAATTCAAAGGAAACTCAGTAAATTCCTTTCCGAAACTATAATTGGTAAACATTAAATCATTTCTGTACATAGACAAGTTCAAGTCATTGCTTAAGGCTGGCGGAATTATTGCTATTTTTTTTGATTGGGGAATTAATCGAAGTCTTTGAGCCGCTATATAGATGCCCACAAATGCGTGATGACCAAAGGCACCGAAAAACTGATTCGAGACCGCCGGAGGAATGTGATTCTCCGAAACTTTATGAAAATCATAAATCTTCTCTAACAAAGAAATGCGAATTTTTGTAGCTTGTTCGACCTTGCCTTCGTTCCACAAACTATAGGTATATGACCAATCCGATGCTATTTTGAAGACATCGAAATCTAATCTTGGGAAAAACTGAATTCTTTTCACTAAGTCAACTTTTTCAGAGTCGAAATAATGCAATTGCCTTGTAAATGTAAAATTCACTAAGGTTAAAAGCAGCTTCTGAATAAATGTTTGTAAAACAACTCGAATTGCCTGAATAGACACAAATTTCACGATGGCTTAATACCTCTCCCAGCAGAAATTCCAAAACCGTGTGTAGTGTATCAAAAAGATTGACCAGGAAGCTGCTGATGACATTCGTGTACGTCTCATTCCACTTTTGTTAGGGTTGAAGATCTTTAAGGGTAATACTCCATCTAATAGCTTCATCAAAGTGGCTTCCAAATTTAGTTTTATAAGAAGAAAGATTATAATTCAACGTTAGCCCAGAGTTCTCGTGGCTGTGTCCGAAATTGAAATATTTCATTCCTTCTGACTTAGCAACTTTTAGTGAATGAAGAATTAGTAAATCACCTACTGACAATTTTCTTCCTAAATCTCCAATCGCCATATATTGAAGATGAAAAACGTTTAAAGCATTGAAAAAAATCAAACCGCCAAGTATCCGATTAGAGTTCTCAAATGCTAAGAAAAACCGTATTTCATCGGTAAAAGTTTCAAGAAGTTGTTTTATCTGACTAAATTTATGAGTAGGACGACTCGAGTGGCGGTGAAATAAATTCTCTTCAAGTAAGTCCCAGAATGACTTCAAGAATATAGGAGACTTTGTCTCCACAATTTCAATTCCTTTGTTCTCATATCTAATTCTCCTGGAATCTTGGCTTATTTCTTTTTGTAAATCAATAATCGAGTGAAGTACAACTTGGTCTACTTTGAAGCCAAATCGCCACAAAAGCCATCTTTCTTGTGCTGAATCGGCCTGATTGAAACTTTTCGGAGGAGTTCTGATTTCTAGCACGTAATTTGGGAATTCTTTACACAATTCACTCAGGAGTTGTGAGTAAATAGTTTCTTTCAGTTGCAGAGGAATCCCTGTTTTAAACAAAAAACTGCCAAAAGTACTTTTTTGATGAGATATTAGTCTTCTTGTTTGTTTGAACTCGGTCAGAGGGATAATTGCTAGAACTTCACCTGATTCATCACGGACTAAGTAAGAGACATCACTAATCTCGCTCAAATACAAATCAAGGAAACGCCTTTGAAATTGAAAAGTAAAACAACTATTCCTCGCCAGAAAAGCTTGCCAATCGGACTTGAATATTTCACTGTATCGATGAAAAAAGATGGTGGATGCTATCATTTCAACCATCCTGAGGAAGTTAAGCAGTAACAACCTGCCATTCCCATGTTGTCGCCATTAAAAAGAAAAATACCCTCATTAGGATGTTTGAAGTTTATGAGTTCCGGATAACTTACTTGTTGTTCGAATAAGAAATTACCTTCTGGCTTCACAGGAAATTCTAAATTCAATGATTCAACAAATTCGTGACCGTTGAAATCAAAGAAATAGGGACGGTAGTCGCCAGAAATTTTTCCACCCGTAAGTACTGCACGTCTCATTTCTTGACCCTCTAAGAATCGGGGGCGACCAAGACGATAGATGTCATTCTTTTGAGGAATTTGACAGATCAAACTTTTGAATTGAAAGTTTTCTACATTTATAAAATAAGAAGAATATTTGGGAAAAGTATTGGTCCCGCGCTCAATCCATCCGTTGCCTATTGCGACGAGTGCTTTTCCGTTTCCGTCTAAGTCCAGATCATTCCAATGACACGCAACAATGTCAGGGATAGAACCATTTAAAAAAATAAATGCTCTTTTATCAAGAATCATTCGCTTGAACGTAAAAGTTCTACCACTATTTTCGGATTCTGCCAGGCCCGAGAAAGCTTCAAATCTCACTCGTTTTGAACGCCGAAAACCGATGTAGTAGAGTCGTATTACTTCACCGACTCTTACCACATGTCCCAAAATAGTTCCGTTGGTATCAAACACGTTAGAATTTCGCCTGTCGAAGCAAATTTCCTGTTGAATTGAGACATCCAATTCGCTTGAAACCTCAACTCTTCGTATTACGGCTTGACCAGAATTATCTCGAACAGCGCCATACACAACTCTCTTGTTACTGGGGATTTCACCCGTTAAGACGGTGGGAGTTAAGAAACCGAAACTAGGATCTTGGCCCCACATATCGTTCTCTATTATAAGTCGCACACTAAATTTATCTTGCATATTTTCGCGCTTATCTATTTGAAGATTACTTTGAACGGATCTCTACCTTCAATCTTTCTTGCGGGATTGCCGACATAAACTGAATTTTCTTCTGTATCTTTAAGTACTAAAGACCCGGCGCCAACGAGAGTTCCTCGAGCAATTGAAAGATGATCAACTAATGTTGAGTTTACTCCGAAATAGCAAAAAGACTCTATGTTACAAAAACCACTTACAACCACATGACTTGATAAGAAGACATGCGACCCGATCTTGGTCTGATGTCCGATGTGATTTCCACTCCAGAGAATCGTATCGTCGCCGATTTCAGTGCCATTTTGGACGACATTTCCTTCAAAAATAAAAACGTTATCACCTATCTCGGAGTGGGGCGACACATATGCTCTAGGGCTTATGAAAGTCGCAAAGCGACACCCAGTTTCTTTCAATTTTTCATAGATTGTGGCACGATTCAAATTCATTCTCGATGCGCTTACTGCGACAAAAATTTTGACTTTAGAAGAAGTGAGGTCTTCCACTACTTCAGAATATCTATGAACTGGAAATCCCAGCAAATCTTTCTTTGAAGAGTCGAAGTATTGATCATCGACTACAAATCCCTTAAAATTGTACTTACCCTCTTCAGAAAAATAGAAGAATGCAATTTGTGCAAACTCTCCAGCACCATAAATATAGAGTCCTTGCATGAACAGATTATAGCGTAAGTAAAAGAAGATTGAATCAAATACAAGATCTCCTTCCAATTTCCAAAGCTAGCTGATTTCTCAACCAAATCTTTTTGTTAGGCTATCAAGCACTAAGATAAATTAAGCCCCGATCCATCGACAATTAGGGAAAAATCAGGAAACCAATCAAGTTATTCTTTATCAAAACCTAGTGCAGAAATTAGGCTACTAACATCGGACTTAAAAGTCCCTTCAAACTTTTGAAGGAGAGACTTTGGTTGCGAATAAATGGGCGTAATTGATAAATTGATTTGATTTGCGAAATCTCGCCAAAAGAATTGTTCCTCACTTTTCTCCCAATTACCCAATTCGAAGCACTTAGTTCCTTTATTGCAGAAAATCAAGGAAGTTAAGGCGGCTCCACTTTGCCCTACTACTATTTTGGCAGATCTAAAAATAGAGAGTTGTTCGGTGAAACTAAATGTCTCGGGATAAATCACCTTGAAACCGAACTCTTTAAGTATTCGAACAACATGCTCTGAATTCTCCATGCGTCTAAAAGTATTTTCTGGCCGGAGGATCAGTATGCGCTCATGAAAAAAGGGAACTTTTTTTGGAACCTTAATATTTCTAAAGACATTTTGAAGATTGAGAAGATCTGTTTGACGAGCAGAGAAATCAAAAGGATCCTCAAAACGGAAGTCTTTTATGGTTAAAAGTCGATGGACTTCAATCTTTTCCATCAAGTCGGTCAAAATCAAATTACGAAAACCGAGAATTTCAAGCAATTCTCTAAATCGCTCATTTGTATTTCCCGCAATAATGGTTGGCATACTTCTCATTTGATCGGGTATCGATAAGTAACGCGGAAGAAATTCAACGATAAAGTGATACCAACCAGAAGATTCACCTATAAAAATCGCTTCACTTATGTGAATCTTCCTTTCGCTCTGCATAATGTAGAAGCTAGATTCACTTTTCACAAATGAGTCAGTGGGCCAAGAAAAACTAGGATTATATTGCTCGAAAGATATTGGGAAAAGCCTTGAACCTATAGTTATACATTTCCCGTGATGGATTTCAGCATCGTCAACCATTACTAACTGTGGTTCCGAGTTCCGAGTTCCAGATCGAGATTGCTCATTAAGCCAAATAGTTTGGCTAAAGGGTGGTTTTGAATTTTTTTTCACCATTCTCTTTGAATATGAAGTTGCCCAAACGCGAATCTTTACCTGAAGTACATTTCTCAAGAAATCGTAGTCGATTGTCTCGTTTAAATAACGAGGCTTGAAACCACCGAGGACAGCTTGACGGGAAATCCAAATTTCATCATTTTTGAGGGCCGAGCAAAAGGCGAAATCGACTTTGTCGTCATCATCAAATTCGAAAACCTGACATAGCCACAAAAATACAAGTGTGGATAGAAATCGAAATCTTAATTCATGCAGTAGTGATTTAGCCGCCTCTTGAGCAATTCCTAAATTAGACGCATTGGAAAAAAGATACCTCAACCGAGCCTCGCGAAGGTAATACAGGAAACCGAAGTGAATGCGGAGCCGTGGTTTAGGAAGCGCGCTATAATTTTTTTGCGAACGCTGCCTCAGTAGCGGCGATAATGACATCACTTGGGTAACAACTCGCATGTTAGTCTTAATATAGAGTAAAAAAGACACTTGGCCAAGTTAGAATAGAGATGTGTTCAATCGAATTCCCAATGAATTCCACTTGTCTGATTTAGGAACCTCGCTGGGTGTTATGGATTTTTCACAAATTCCATTTTCACCTAGAAGGATATACTGGATTAGCGGAATGACATTTGAAGAACCTAGAGGATTTCATGCGCATAAAAGACTGAATCAAGTTTTAGTTGTACAACAAGGTAGCATCAAACTTGATTTGTACCGCGGAACAAAAAAATCTTCATTTGATATTTCAAACAATGAAAATCATATCTTTATTCCTGCGGGAAGCTGGAGAGAAATTCATGTAGTAGAAGAAGGGTCTACAATTCTTGTTGTTGCAGATCAGGTTTATGACGAGAGCGATTACATTCGATCTTGGGATGAATACTTAAAATGGTTTACTAAAAATGGGGAACTTCAGTGAATGTTGACTTTTCACCGTTTTCGTATACGCCCAAGGAATTGAAAAAGGAATGGCTAGATGAAATCGCTCAAGTTGTCAATGAAGGAATGTTTATTGGCGGCAACAGGCTGTTTGAATTCGAAGATGCTTGGTCCAATTACACAGGAAGTTCATACTCCGTTGGCGTTAGTAACGGATTGGATGGACTTGTGCTCGCATTACGGTCACTGGATGTTCACCACGGCGATATTGTTGCAGTTCCCGCACATACATTTATTGCAACATGGAACGCGATTATTTCAGTTGGAGCTACTCCAATCGGAGTTGATGTAGACGAAAATGGCCTCATGGATTTGGAAGAGTTCACTAAAATATTTAAAAAAGTTAAAGCAGTGATACCTGTACATATGCACGGAGCGACAGTAGATATGGCAAAATTAAATGAGATATGTTCGAGTCAATCAAGTAAAAAGATTCACGTAGTTGAAGATGCTTCCCAAGCTCATGGTTCGCGATCACCTGATGGTAGTCAATTAGGAAAATTCAGCGATTTAGTTGTTTACTCTCTTTATCCAACAAAAAATTTGGGCGCACTGGGGGATGCGGGAGTCGTTACGACGGACAAAAAGCAATTAGCTGATCGAATTCGTTCTTTGAGCAACTATGGTCAAGCCAAGGATAATAAGTATTGTCACTCTGAGTTGGGCTATAACAATCGGCTTGATCCAATGCAGGCTTCAGTTTTGAAAGTAAATCTGGGCAGAGTATCAGATTGGAATAATAAAAGAATCGAATTAAGCAATATTTATATCTCAGAGCTAAATAACTCAATTGATATCTTGCAGATTAATAGGCAAGATTCAGTCAGGCATCATTTTTGCGTTTTAACTCCTGATAGAGATGATTTACAGAGGTATTTGATTAATAGAGGCATTAAGACTGAAATTCATTATCCTAGAGTTGCAGGAATCGAGGCAAATTACTTTCTAGGTACTGACACGAGGTTTCCTAATTCGGAGAAGATTGCAAATGAGACATTAAGTCTTCCTCTTTCCCAGTGGCATAATTCAAATCAAGTTCAGTATGTCGCGTCTCAAGTTAAAGCGTGGACAAGGCGTTGATAATCCTCGCACCTGGTGGGCTAGGTAACCAGCTTTTTGCAGTGGCAGCGTCACTCCACTTAGGAGAGGCTCTAGGGGTAAAAATAATAGTATTCTCGGAAAACAATGAACTTGTCGAGAAGTTCAGAGAAGTCCAGGCAGAATTACAATATCCAGTGACTATAAGTATGACGCTTTCTAGTAGAAGAAATTTATTGATTAACAGGATAAGCGACAAAGCACATAAACTTATTTTGAAATTCCCATTTGCTACAAATTCTATCAAGACAAAATTTCGAACGATAAATAATCCATGGGAATTTCCATTTGATTTGCTTAGCCAGGTGGGTAAGTCCCCATGGGTTCTAAGGGGATTTTTCCAGGACATAAAACTTATAAATAGTTTGAGCTCAAGCAATAGAACCTTTCTTTTAAAAATGCTTGACGCTGATTCTGTGAGAGACTTCTCGAGCCTAGGCGGCTACCAAGATTCGATAGGAGTACACGTTCGACGGGGGGATTATGCTTCGATATCAGATTATGGCATTCTCAAAAGATCATATTTTCAAGAAATAATACAGGGAGTGAGAAAAGACCATTCCAAAGTCATCATTGCTTCGGACGACGCTGAAATTCTGCCAGGATTCAAAAGTATGGGGAATGAAGAACTACTCTTTCCAAATATGTATAGTCCCCTTCAATCAATTATTGAATTAGCAAAGACACAAACCTTTGTGATGTCTAATTCAACTTTTTCATTTTGGATTGCTTGGGCTGTGTTTCTCGGTGGGGGAACTGTTTACACTCCTGAACCCTGGTTTAGGAGAAGCGAAGTGCCAACAAACTTTCTAAGCTTGGATGGGTTCATAAAGAAAACATCTAAGTTTGAGGTGGAAGTTAATGAAAAGTGACTTAAAATTAGTATTGATTTATCTTGGCAGAGAAGTGCCTAGTTATGTTCTTGACAATGCAAATCGTTTAGCGGATATGTTTTCGATGGACGTCTATTTATTTACTGAGTCAGTGACGAAATTCCCTTTAGAAATTGAGGTTAATGAGAAGCTTAAGATATGTCATATTAGAGAATTGGATAACTCAGAACAATTGGTCCTCAATCACGATGCAAAGTTTCGAAATGGCTTCTGGATACACACATTCAACAGACTTTTATATTTGAGGGATATTCATAAGAGTATCGGAGGCAAATCTCGAATACTGCACGTAGAAAGCGATATGTTGATTATGCCATCATTTCCATTTGAAGAGGCTTTAGGTTCCAAGTTAAAATGGTTCGAATACAGTGAGTTGAGTGATGTCGCTGGTCTTGTTTACTCGCCTGATTTAGAAGCGACTAATTGGCTTTATTCTTCTTTGGTGGAAGAAATGAAATTAGACTCTCAAGTCACAGATATGTCTGTCTTGAAGCGAATAAGAATGAAGTATCCAAATCGAATCGAGACCTTTCCTGATATATTCTCAGATAGCACAGATAGAAAATCAGTAGACATATTCGACGGTGCGAGTCTTGGCGAATGGCTATGTGGGGTAGATTCACGAAACACTTTTGGATGGCAATTCTTGCATGAGAACAGCGAGTTTAGACGAGCTAAATCGTCGTCACTCAGAGAGATATTGCAAGATTCACATTTCTGCATAGGTGACAAAGGATCCCTAGTTCTTAAATCAGGAGAGAGTATAAGAGAAATTCATAGTCTTCACATTCATTCTAAGGATAGGAAATTGTTTGTAGCCAGTAATTTTAAAGCAATTCAATACTATTTGGATTGGGCGAGGCACACTGAAGCAATGGTTATTGGATTTAGCCTTAGTTTGTTCATTCGATTAGTTAAGGAAAATATCTATAGTGGAACAGCGGTAAAATACTTTCGTAATTTCTTAAAGTTTCTATTGAAAAGGGATCAATTTCCCAAATTTCGATTACTTTCTATATTGAATTATATTATCAGGGGAAGCGCCATTAAATGAAATTCATTCTTGATGTCGTTATTCCGGTTTCAATGCCAACTCTGCACTTGGGACAGATGCGAACTCATTTGTCAAAATTGGGTCAAGGAATTCGCATCAATTACGTTTTAGATTATCGTCATGAAAGTTTTATTCTTGACACTCCAAATCTCGTCAATCAATCAAATGAAAGATTTTTTCAAGGCCATTTTGGCTCTCCTGGAAGAGCTAGAAACTATGCAATTGAACATAGTGACTCACCTTTTATTTGTTTTTGGGATGTGGACGATATTCCGGTAGCTACCGAGGCACTTTGTTTTGTTAAAGAATTGGAGCATTCAAAGGGTGATATAGGAATTGGAAACTGGGCGTATGTTGATAAACCGGATATTGGGCAAGGGGTCTCCCCATATCAAGTGGGTACTTCGCCCGGAATTTGGAGGTTTTTCTTCAGGCGACAGTCCTTAGACAGTGTTAGATTTACAGATTTCAAATGGGGTGAGGACCAACTATTTCTTGGTGAGATTTTTGCAAAGCACCCGAGAGTCCTAACAACGGAACAGATTGTGTATCGATATGCGAAGCACGTACCTGGTGCATTAACAACTAAAAATGAGAATGTTCTTGACCTCATTGAAGTAACAAAGCAAGCCATTCCAATTCTTCGTTCAATTATCGGAGAGGCAAGAGGATGTTTTAAGATCATGATTTGGAGACAAATTTACACAACATTTAAATTTGGAGGAATACGCTTAGGCCTAACATCTTTCTGTGTTACTTTGGCTCGTTCTAATTTTAGAATACTTACGTTAGGCCCAGTTTTACATTTCTTAAAAAGAGGGAGAAGCAATGGTGAATTTAAGAGCTTCTAACAGTCTGCAGAACTCTTCAATCGTTCCTCTAACTGGAGGTTTTGGCAATCAATTGTTTCAATATGCCTTTGGAATGTACCTACAAGCAAAAACCAAGCAAAGAGTTTTGTTTGACACCTCTATAGGTAATCCACGAAAGATAGCAGGAGAAATTGCTCTTACCGGAATAGATTCAGCAGAAACTCTTCTATTTGTACCGCGTATGAATTCAAACTTTAGATGGTTGTTTACAAAGGCCTTTGGGTGGAATTTATCAAACATGCTAAAAAGTAATAAAAGTAGGTCCTTAAGATTTTTACTTCTTTCAAGTACGGCTAAGGTATTGCTTAAGCTAAGATTCAAAGGGAAGTATTCAGTTTTAACATCACAAGATCTCGGCTATGACAAGACTATAAACTATTTGAATAAAGCCATTTATATTGGTTATTTCCAAACGCACTTTTATGCATCGTCACCCGAAGTTTTCAAAAGCCTTTCTAACATTCGCCCAAAATATCTTAGTGAACACTACCAAACTCTACAGAAATCAATCCAGAGTACTAAGCCGTTACTGATACACCTAAGGCTGACCGACTATCTAACAGAAACAACATTCGGAGTTCCCTCTTTGCAATATTACCTAAAGGCAGTAAAAGAGATGTGTAAAGTTCGAAGGTATTCAGATCTATGGGTGGTTTCAGACGACATTGAAGAAGCCAAGCTTCGTTTCAGAGATCTCGATACAGATTTGAATTTAGTATATTTCGATCAATCCGGATTGACCGACTTGGAAGTTTGGGATTTGATGAGAGAGTTTGGTGGATATATCATTTCAAATTCTTCCTTTTCATGGTGGGCAGCCTTTCTAAGGCGAAACCATGAGAGCTTAGTGTGCGCTCCTTCGCCTTGGTTTCAAGGCATGAATGATCCAGAACTCTTAATTCCAGAGGATTGGATTAAGGTTAATTCATTATGACGGCAAGGGGCAGAGTAAAAAGTTGGGTTATCTATAGACGTGAAATACTTCAAAATCAAATAGCTGTCATAAAGAATTGTTTTGTTCTGCTGGGGAAAAAGGAAATACAAAAAATAGGGTACGTAGCAATTAGTCAATTATTTCTAGCCTGTATTGATTTCGTGGGAGTTATGGCCATTGGTTTGATTGGAACGTTGTCAGTTTATGGCATTCAGTCAAGACAACCAAGCGGACAACTAAACTGGGTTTTAGAATTTGTTAACATTAGCCAATTCACGTTTCAAGTTCAAATAGCAATTCTTGGTTCATTTGCTGGAATAGTACTAATATCAAAATCTATAATTTCGGCTTGGATCAATAGAAGAACAATGGTCTTCCTGTCTAATCGATCAGCTGACATAAGTATAAGAATCTTGCATAAGTTGGCTTTTTCTAATTTTGAACAAATTAGAAAGAGATCTAGATTTGAAAATATCTTCGCAATAACAAGTGGAGTTCAAAGTATTACGGTTGGAGTGATTGGGCAAATCATGGGCTTGTTCTCCGACTTTGTGCTTATCACCATTATGTTTATAGGCCTGTTTGTAGTTGACCCATCAATTGCACTAGTCACAGTTGCATTATTTGGAGCAGTTGCATTTGCTCTATATAAGTTGGTGAATCAGCGAGTAGCAGATTTGGCCACAGAAGGAACAGAAATACAAATTAAGAGTGGTCAGGCGTTATACGAGCTGTTTGGCTCTTATCGAGAAGTTTTCTCCGGGGGGATAAGATTGAAATATTTGGAAAGACTTGCAGGTCTGCGTAGACGGAGTGCGAGAGTAGATGCAAGTAGTAAATTTGTATCTGATATATCTAAGTATGTTTTAGAGGTTGCATTTGTCTTCGGGGCATTCTTTTTTGTGGGCATTCAGTTTATTCTGAAAGATGCGGCTGGAGCCATATCTTCTATAAGTATATTTGTTGCCTCAGCTGGCAGAATTATTCCCGCTATTTTAAGAGTGCAGTCGGCTGCTTTAACGTTTCGTGGAGCAATGAGCGTTGCGGATCGAACGCTAAAAATGATAGAGGAACTAAAGGACTTTGAGCCAGTGCACATGGTCGACAAAGTTAAAGAGGCTAAAAGAGAAGATTTTGAGAGTTGTATTCGACTTCGCAATGTCTCCTTTACTTATTTTGGTGTTGACCAAGAGGTCTTGAAAGCCGTTAATTTAGAAGTGCAATCTGGAGAGTGGTTAGCAATAGTTGGTCCATCTGGCGCCGGGAAAACAACGCTTGTGGATCTAATTCTAGGATTACTTAAGCCAACACAAGGAGTAGTTGAAATTTCTGGTATTCAAGCGGAATTAGCAGTAACGCAGTGGCCGGGTGTCGTCTCTTACGTGCCTCAAGATTGCTTTATTGTGCAAGGAAGTATCGAAGAGAATGTTGCTTTAGGCTTAATTGATGACGAAATGGATCAAGAGAGAATTAGGGTTTGCCTACAGAAAGTTGGATTAGAAGATCTTGTTTCAAAGAACACAATGGGTGTTAAGCAACAGGTAGGCGAACTAGGCTCACTATTGAGCGGTGGACAGAGACAAAGACTTGGAATAGCGAGAGCGCTATACACGAAGCCAAAACTACTTATTCTGGATGAGGCTACAAGTTCTTTGGATACGATTTCTGAGCATAGAATAGTGGAGTGCCTGAGAGAGATGAAGAGCGCCGTTACTATTGTATCTATCGCGCATAGACTATCTACAGTTAAAAATGCTGATCGTCTAATTTATTTGGAAGATGGTGAAATAACGGCATCAGGTAGTTTTCAAGAGATTAGAGATAAAGTACCAAATTTCGAGAAGCAGGCGCAGTTATCAAACATCCAACCTTGATTATGAGAATTTTGTATCTAGTAATTGCAAGTGATGATCCAATTCATATTCAAGACGAAAACATGCAAAGGAATACTTGGGCATTCAAGAAGTTTAATGAAGTTATTTGGTTGCGAGGCGGGGATGAGACATTTTTCGATGAATCCAAACAGACTTTGTTTGTTAAAGTCCCAGAGAAATATGAGAATATACTTGCTAAAACAATCCTGGGTATAGAGTGGTGCATAAAGAACCTAGACTTTGATTTTCTGATTCGGTCTAATGTCTCTACATTTTTTACTCCCGCCAAAGTTCATTCTTACCTAGCTAAATTGGAAGAGAATGTGAACTTTTTTGGTGGTTATTTAGATTTTAGCAAGAACGAGAATAGCCTAAAAAAAGAGACACTTTTTGTTAACGGTGGTGCTTTTTTTCTAAGTAGAGAAGCAGCTTTGACATTATCAAGAATGGAAGTAGACAAGTGGCAAGGAAAGCCAGATGATCTCGCCATGAGCCAATTTCTTATTAGTGAGGGATTGAAGCCAACTTGGATTCCCCGCGGAAACGTAGCAAACACAGGGATTCTTACACGTAAAATGTACTACAGGATGAAGAGCTCAAGCAACTCAAACATGGCCACAATTAGAATGATGTTGTTGGACAAGATTATCAAGACTCCTTTTGTAGCAAGAAAGATTCAAATCTATTTTCTTTTTACCTTGTCGGAAATTAGAAATTTCAGAAAGAACCATGTAAACCTTGGTCAGTACGCGTTGAGTCTTTACGCTCTTGCCCAATCAAAGGTAAGTTCAAAGAGATTATTGAGAAATTTCCATGGGTAAGTCAAATTATAGGGAAATACCAGTGCTGATAATTGGCTATTCACGAGTTTCGGCAATCAGAAAAGTGATTAGGGAACTTCTAGAATTAGGAACAAAAAGTATTTTTCTAGCCCTAGATTTCTCTAACGATACTTCAGTCAATAAAGAGCAAGTTAAACTCGTCGAGGAGTTGGTCAGCAATGAGAAAGACAAAAGTGGTGTAGTCAAAGTATGGTACAGAGGCAGTAATCACGGTGTAGCTGTGGGTGTAATTAGTGCATTAGATTGGTTCTTTTCCTTTAATGAAGTTGGAATTGTTATAGAAGATGATCTTCTATTCAATGTGGACTTTCTCGAATTCTGCGCTACTGCGCTGGAGCGCTATGAAAATAGCGATAGACTTTTAATGATTTCAGGAAATAGGTTTAATGGCTCGATGGCAGAATCAGGACTTGCCGTTACGAGCTACCCTCAGATTTGGGGGTGGGCTACTTGGAGAACGAAATGGTTGGAGATGAGAAATTTGATCATCTCTAAAAAGAATTTAAGGTATTTTGAATATGTCAATCCGAAAAAGTGTTTCTTCTTTGTCGGGGCTAAACGTGCTGAAGTCGGAGATTTAGATACATGGGATACTCCGCTTGCTTATGAAATGTACGGGAGAGGGAAACTTTGCTTACTTCCTCCCGTCAATCTTGTTAGTAATATCGGAGTTGACTCTTATGCCGCCCATACTGTTGACAATAAGTTTCCTCTAAACTTTCCTACAGAAAATCTGGAGGAGGTTAATTATCCTGATCTCGAGAGTCTAATGCATACTCAGCGGTCTGAAGATGATTTCCTGGAGAGAACCGTATTCAAGATTAGAGCTCACCATATTGTTTCACCGATTAAACTTTTGCTTCAGAGTCATTTATGGAATCCTAAGAAGAACAAAAGAGAGTCTTTGTTGAATCGTTTGAACGGGGCAGAAAATTACCAGCGATAGAATTATTCAAGTTCCAATTGTTTTGGTTCAGATGGGTTCTATCCCTAAGTATCTTGAGAAGAATCTTAAGTATTTAGCCGCGACGTTTCCTAGCAGGGCAAAGTACTTGATAACTGACCAGAGTGACATTTTGTGGATCAAGAAGTTAGATTTTAGAGTTATTAGGTCTGAAGATTTGATACCAAATTGGCCTGAAGAATTCATGATCACAGATCGTAGACGTCATTTTCGAAATAATTTTTGGTTTGTCACGAAAGCTCGCCTATTGCTCTTGGCAAAATTTATGAGAAATGAAGGAATAGATAGAATCATTCATGTAGAAAATGATGTATGGATTCATCCTAACTTCCCATTCAATGTATTTGAGGGTCTGAATTGTGACTTGGCATTTCCTCTTGTAGATGAAAAGCGCGGAATAGCCAGCACCATGTTCGTTAGGGGTGAAGAGGGAATCGCTACTTTAGAAAACGCTTGTCGCAAGTGGCCGGAGTCAACCGACATGGAGATTCTGGGGAAAATTCTAGCGTCAGCGAGTGGCGCACTGGAGCTTGCAAGTACTTACACAAATTCAAATGAGTCACTAGATGGATGGATATTTGATGGAGCTAAACTTGGAATGTATTTATTTGGTTCTGATGCCAAAAATTCTAAAGGAATAGTAAAAAGATTTAGCCTTTCTCCCATGGGAGATCTAAGTAAGAGTGGGAGGATAATGATTGAAGGGGATAGACTCGTACTGCTTAGAGAGGAAAGCAAATTGATGATTGCAAGTCTTCATATTCACTCTAAGAATCTTAGAATATTTAGCAATCACTGGAAGCGAACCTTGGAGTTTCAGTTATTAAAAGAGCAAGCTAAACTTTCCGTAAGCTTTGACTTAAAAGCCTTTCGCTATTCGATAGCTGAAGTGATGTTGAGAATTTTCAGAAAGTTAGGACTATTCACTGAGCGCTAAGTGTAAACTTAAATTTGTAATAGGATGCAGAACTCTTATTTAAAGGAGGTAAAGAAGTGGGCTCAGTAATCAAAAAGCGCCGCAAGCGCATGGCTAAGAAGAAGCATAAAAAACTTCTAAAGAAGACTCGTATTCAGCGTAGGAACAAGAAGTAGTTTTAAAGCTTTACCAGAACTAACTTCTTGGAAATTGAGGTCACCGCATAGCGGACCTTATTGATTGTGACTATGGCGCCATCCTTAACGTTATTAAGGATGGCACCATTGCTTAACTTAGGTGTTGAGCTATATGAGCTAACTGAACAGAGGCGCTCTTGGCATCCAAAGAGTAATCCTTTGTTATCAATCAAAAGCGGAGAGCCAGGGGTTCCATGTTTTTCAGGAGATAACCGGCTAGGCAAGTCATCCTCATCGACTATTAGAAAGCGCACTTCATCAGCGTTAGGTAGACGGATACCGCTAGCAGCAAGCCATGCTGCTGCAATTCTATTTCCAGAATTACTTATTGAAACATCATAACCAGCAACTGCAACACCATTATCTGGACCATCAAGGGTGCTATATCTCCAATCTTCAGGAAAAATGGAGTTGCGCTTAGCAAGTCTTACTTCACCTTGAGTAGCAACATTACTTGAGGAAAGCGTTAGCACTGAGTCATAAATCAGATAAACACTCTTACCGCTTGCTACTACACTTAGAGAAAATCCGACATCTCCAGTTGTTCGACCTTCGCTCTGCCGATCTCCATCAACAATTTCATATATCCAGCCACTTTTAGTGAGAGCTGCGCCAAGAATTATTCCTTGAGACTCATCCCGATAGAAAACTTGAACTCCAGCAGGGGTTACAGCGCAAGCGTTGGAGACGCTGACATCACTAGCAGTTTTTCGCCTGGTACTCTCTTGATAATTCTGAACATCTTCGCCATCGCCATCCACAGTTTCATAGCGCCACTTCTTGCCATCGTATGAGGCATGGCGAAGGTCTTTATTCTCAGTATCTGTATAGAAAATATGTAGTTTCTCACCTGCCTTTGACCCTGAAACACAGAGCGATACTGGACCAGCTAAGTTCCTATCTGACCTTCCACCTGAAGTTGAAATGCCATCAATAATTGATATCTTCCAGGAGTTTCTAACAAGTGTCGCTAGTTTTAGATTCCCAGAAATGGCATCGGAGTATGCAATAACCTGGCTCTTCTTAAATACGCCAGATGCAAGATATTTTACATCAGCTCTCTTATCAATAGTTTTAACCTTTGCTGTGGAGCGAGGGGTTATCTCATCACTGGTGACAGCTTCAGATTCACCATTATCGTTCTTAGCTTTAATGGTAAATGAGTAACTACTTCCATTACTTAGCCCAGTAATTTTGGCGGGGCTTTTAGTAAAGCTTCGCTCCTGCCCACCAGGGCTGACAGTGACTATGTATCCAGTAACTCGATCGATACGGCGACAATTAGGGGAATCAAATGTTAATAGCGCGTATCTATCGCCAACTAAAGCCCTAACATCAATTGGTTTCGCAGGAAGGCCCTGTGCCTTATTTGCTGGGGGCTTTAACAACATATCTTCAATCATCGCTAGAGCGATACTTCCCGGGCTTCTAAAGACCTCACCAGCGTCAAGAACTGGAGTCATAACAGAGTTTGTCCCGGTATCTGAAAACGTTGCTTCATCAAGGTGAGTAATTGATGAGCCATCTTCATATCTTTGGGGCGAATAGAGCTTGGGCTTAACACCGTTATTTGCAGCTGTTGCTAGCGAGCCAGCCCAAAAAAGCGGCGATGTCATAGCTTTTCCTAAATCAACTGAGCGAGCACAAAAATCTGTAAATAAGCGGCCATCGCTGAGTTGGACATATGCATCATATGGAGTGGGTTGGATCAAATATCCAGTGCCAAAAAACTTGTCATATTCCGCATTTGATAGAAAGCCCAAACCATGGCCAATTTCATGTAAAACAGTGCTGGAAAGGTCATAACTTAACCTCCCTGGCTTGCCATCAATTGCGGTATACCAGAGCGCATTTGAATTAAAACGAAGAACGATATCTGGCTTTCCTGGGGCGAGATCTTTCTTTGCTAAGCGATCTGCCAAAATGGATGGATACCAAAGATCTACATCTGGGGCTCCGTCAAAGGCGTTGAAGTAATCACCAGGACGAGCCGATCCCAGAACTCCATTTATAGTTGAAGGCTCCCAATGCGCTTGAACTTCAATAGGAACTGTTGATTCAAAATATGAAGCCCAGATATCAACAGCATATTTAAATGCCGCCTTTGCATCCTCTGGCACTCCTATGTATTCGATATTCCATATAGAGCGCGGGGCACCAACTTCAATGCTCTCTGCTCTTGGCTGGGTGTTTAAGTTTGTATTTTTCCCTGATCCATATAAATGACCCCACTTGGTTGCTGGAATTGATTTAAAGCTAAGAGCTGGGGCTGAAACTGGAGTTAGAAGTGAGAATGTAAGGGAGAGAATGAGGGCAAGGATGCGAATTACTAAGGCTCTCTGCTTCATAAGCACAAATGCTAGTGGTCTGGAAGGATGGGGGATTATGGACTCAGTAAACCTTAAGGATGCCTATCTGCGCGCAGCAAGAGAGCGTCCTGCCCTTGGGATCAATACTGGGCTAAGAGGTGAGGTTAGCCTTGATGAAGCAAGGGCTGAATTAGCAGGATCGATAAGCAGAATTCTGCATAACCTCTTTCAAGATAGATATGGGCCCCTGGTTGGATCATTGAGCGAGCCAACAATTACTGAGATATTAAAGGGATTTGAGGCGAATTTATCAAGAACTAAGGGAGATGTGACTCTAGTCGCTCAGGAACTCCTAGATCGTCTCCTGCCTCCAACTTCAAAGAAACGAAGGTAAAAAACTACCTCTTTGCAGCCTTTGTTGCTGGGTGAATCACAAATAAAGGTAAGTGTTTAACCTTTCTATTTCTTTGCGCTTCAATTCTAACTTTGTATAACTCGGTTAGTTTTTCATAGGCAGATTCATTCATAAGCTTGATTAATTCAGTTTTATGGGAAAGATAAACTGGTTCAGCGCCATTATGAGCTTCACTATTTGAAGAGCAGTACCAATCCATATCAGCGCCACCTTCGCCCCAAGCCTCTCGGGTGTATTCACCAATGACGATCACGTCATACTTTTTGTCACCAACGTTTCTCGATTCCCATGATCTGCGAAGTGGGAGCTGCCAGCAGATATCAGGCTTAGTCTCAGCAAAGTGTTTATCTTCAGCCAGAGCTAAGTGATGAAGAGCGCAGCCAAAATACTCATTAGTGAAATCTGATTCATTGAAAAAAATACAAGTTTTGTTTATTTTTTTAGTTTTACGGTCCTTATCTAGACCCAACTCTGTAATATTGAATTTGCCGTTTCTTGCTACCTCAAAGTTCTGCCACATACTTTTTGGAAGGCGCTTGGCGGCGGTATTAACTCGTACTTCATCTTCTTTGTCATAGTAATAAGCGCCATCGCTGCAGCAGCCATGATCAGAGAGTTCTTTATCAATGCCCTGGCAGCCCTAGCCAAATATGCAGTTCCAATAAGAAGTCAGCCAGGTGAGATCGCATTTGAACATTTCATTAGGGTTTTCAGGGTTTACAAATTCAACCCATTCTCGGGCAAAATTACTTCCAATCTCGCTCATCAGCGGCCATAGTAGGGCTCACGTGTAGCCTTGTCATATGAGCTTTTCAAGGGTTGGCATTGTGGGGACAGGAATCATTGGTGAGGCGCTAATTGGAGTTTTGCTTCGCTCTGGACTTTCAAGAGAGTCACTATTTGTTGCCGAGAAGCGTCAAGAGCGAAAAGATGAAATTATCAATGAGTATGGCGTTAGCGAGATAGAGGATTATGGCTCACTTGACGCAATTCTTCTCGCAGTCAAACCTCAAGACTTTATGGCGATCCTAGAAACAATCTCTGACTCCTTAAGTAGTTTGCCTTTAGTTGTCTCCTTTGCGGCTGGCATTAAAATCAAATCAATAGAGGAAAAACTTGGTAAGGGCTCCCGAGTAATTAGAGTAATGCCCAACACTCCAATGGTCATGGGCCGAGGAATGTCAGTAATGAGCCTTGGAGGCGCTGCGACCTATGATGATCAAAATTGGGTTAAAGAATTTCTCTCAAAAGCTGGAGAAGTGATAGTTATTGATGAAAGCCTCCAAGATGTTGTCACAGCAACCAGTGGGTCAGGTCCTGCCTATTACTTCGCCTTTACAGAGGCTGTAGTCGGCGCTGCAAGGCGTTTAGGGATAAACCAAGAGGATGCTGTAACCCTGGCAAGCCAGACCCTTATTGGCGCAGCTCTAATGGTTGAAAAGAGTGGAAAAGAATTGAACACGCTTCGAGAGAATGTAACCAGCCCTAACGGAACTACGGCTGCTGCTTTGGAGAGTTTTGCGGATTCAGGCTTAGAAGAAATTGTCTACAAGGCTATGAAAGCAGCACATGATCGCTCTATTGAATTGAGTTCATGAATACCGAAGTAGTTATTTACTCCAGAACCAACTGTCATTTATGCGAAGATGCCGAGAAGAACGTACGAGAAGTACTAGTAGAAATCCCCTTTAATTTAGAGGTTATTTACATTGATGGAGATCAAGAGCTAGAAAGACTCTACGGCGAAGAAGTACCAGTAACCTTAATTAATGGCGCTAAGCATGATTACTTTAGAGTTGAAAAGAAGCGATTTAGCGAGGCAATACTTCGTCAGCGTCAATAATTCTGTAGGAGTATCCCTGCTCAGCTAAAAATCTCTGTCTATTCTGGGCGAAGTCTTGATCAATAGTGTCTCTAGCTACAAGTGAATAAAAGCGAGCACTCCTTCCATCAGATTTAGGTCTAAGGATTCGTCCAAGTCGCTGTGCCTCTTCTTGTCTTGAACCAAAGGTGCCTGAAACTTGTATTGCAATTGTTGCCTCAGGTAAATCGATTGAGAAGTTAGCGACCTTTGAAACTACGAGACATTTAATCTCACCACTTCGGAATTTGCCATATAACTCCTCGCGTTCTTTTACTGGGGTATCACCTTTAATTATTGGCACAGCAAGCTCTGCGGCAATCTCATCGATCTGTGAAATGTATTGCCCAATAATTAATACTTGGTCATCTTCATGTTGTTTTGCTAGAGCAATCACAACATTTTTCTTGGTAGCAGTAGTTGCGCAGGTGCGATACTTATCTTCCTGTTCAGCTGTGGCATAAGTTAAGCGTTCATGATCGGTAAGCGTGACTCTTACCTCAACGCAATCAGCAGGAGCAATATATCCCTGTGCTTCAATCTCTTTCCAAGGAACATCAAATCTCTTAGGTCCAATTAGTGAAAAGACTTCACCCTCCATTCCATCTTCGCGAACTAGGGTTGCGGTAAGGCCTAAACGGCGACGAGATTGAATATCTGCGGTAAATCTAAAGATAGGGGCGGGGAGAAGATGAACCTCATCATAAATAATTAAGCCCCAGTCATGGGAATCAAAGAGGTCTAAATGAGCGTAAAGGCCCTTCTTTCTTGTAGTCATCACTTGATAGGTAGCAATCGTTACTGGGCGAATCTCTTTCTTTGCCCCGGAGTATTCGCCAATCTCATCTTCATTTAGAGATGTGCGCTTTATCAGCTCATCCCGCCACTGTCTTGCAGCAACAGTATTTGTTACCAGAATCAAAGTTGTGGCTTGAGCATGAGCCATTGCAGCTGCTCCCACAAGAGTCTTTCCTGCTCCGCAAGGAAGTACTACAACGCCAGACCCACCATGCCAGAAACCTTCAGCAGCAAGTTTTTGATACTCCCTAAGTTTCCAACCATCTTCGTTAAGTGAAATAGCATGCGCTTGTCCATCAACATATCCCGCAAAATCCTCTGCAGGCCATCCTAAACGAAGAAGTGCTTGCTTTAGATGTCCTCTCTGACTTGGATGAACAGTTACAGTTTCATCATCAACTTTTGTTCCAAGAAGCGGAGCTACTTTCTTTGCCCTCATAACTTCAGTTAAGACTGCTACATCCGTTGAGATAAGGACTAGACCATGTACTGGATGAGATTCAATTCTTAATCTGCCATATCGCCCCATAACTTCTGCAATATCAAGTAATAAGGCATGCGCTACGGCATATCTTGAGTATTTAAGTAAGGTATCAATTACTTGCTCTGCGTCATGTCCCGATGCCCTTGCATTCCATAAACCAAGTAAGGTTAAGCGATAGGTGTGAATATGTTCCGGTGATTTCTCAAGCTCTGCAAAGGGAGCAATTGCCTGGCGACATTCTGCAGAGAGTGGATGATCAATATCTAGAAGTAGAGTCTTATCGCTTTGAACTATTAAAGGGCCTTGAGTCATAGAAGAATTTCTTTAATGAGAGCAGCAATCAGATTTGAGCGCGGCTCAAGGTGTGAGACCAATATGTGCTCATTATTTGCATGGGCTCCGCCGCCAAGTGAGCCAAGCCCATCAAGGACTTTGGTGTGTATTGCTGCGAAATTTCCATCACTTGCCCCGCCAACACTTGCTGATCCAAGGGGCGCCATTGCTAGCTTTACTGCAACCTTCTCAGCAAGTTCATAGAGCTCACTTGTTGTAGAGGTTTCCATCGGAGGTCGATTAATTCCGCCAGTAATTTTAATTCGAGCATCTTTATTCTCTGGCTTTAAAGCTCTAATTGCTTCCTCAACCCGTTTCATCTCGGCCATGGTAAACGATCTAGAATCAACATCAAGGCTTGCAAGTGCTGGAACAGTATTAGTTGTGCTTCCTGAAGTCATGACAGTTGGAACCACGCTGGTTCCTAATTCTTTATTCTCTAGAGCAATTAATTTGCTGACAATCTTTGAAATCTCAACAGTTGCATTGATACCTTTTTCTGGCTCTAAACCAGCATGCGCTGCTCTGCCATGAATTGTAATCTGGTACATAGAAGTTCCTTTGCGACCAATTTTTAGCTTGCCGTCAAGTGATGCTTCCATGACTAATACTGCTTTTGCTCTCTTACTTACTTCTTCAATTAATTTGCGTGAAGTAGCAGAGCCAGTCTCTTCATCTGTTGTTGCAATAAGAGCAACACGGTCAAGATCCTG
>Ga0194115_10001038_pt1 | contig 37373 bp, 45 predicted proteins | sample TA2MahsurfametaG_3_FD_148656 | JGI IMG/M metagenome (GOLD analysis project Ga0194115, IMG submission 148656) | Freshwater microbial communities from Lake Tanganyika, Tanzania - TA2015002 Mahale S4 surface | ecosystem: Environmental > Aquatic > Freshwater > Lake | place: Tanzania: Lake... | reverse complement strand
CCGTAGTCGTACGCCGAAACGTGGCCAACGACGGTTGACCGGGGAACTACCGGCTTCGGGGCCATCAAGTCCGAGTTTCCCATTCCGATGTTCTTGAATCCGATGGGTGCCGAACGCGGCGTCTGGCCAACCACCGACCGAGCACCCGGAGGCCAAGAAGCCGACCTGACCGTTGGGAATTGGCTCACGTCTGGGATATGGCCCGAGTCGAGCTGTCCCTCAAAAATCCCACCGCGTCCAGAGTAGTGGTTCATCTTAAATTCTCCAGCTTGTTTCCAGCTCAGTAGACCACGTTGCGGCCTAGGTGTCCAAACACATTCATTTGCTCTTTTTGGACGAGGTGGCGAGCATCAGGATTGCTCCAAGCCCACCGATGACAAGCAGCGGAAGAAAAACGCGTTTCGCGAGGCCCGGCATCGCAGGCTTCGTTGCAGCTGCCCGAGCCACCGGCTGTTTCGCCATGATCGTCTGCGGCTGAGCCACAAACTGAACTCCCGGAGCCGCTGCCGCCTGCATTGCCTCGGCCTGTTGGATTTCGGGTCGCACCTGCTCGGTGAGCTGCTGGCCGGGCACCTGACCCCACCAGTCGGCGTACATGTCTCGCTCTGCCTCAATTCGGTCGTCGCCAAAGCCGGAAAATCCTCGAAGCGTCATCGGTTTGCCTTTCAGTCAAGATCCCAAACCAAAATTTGCTTGGCCTTCTCAGCAGCTTCGCGCTCCCGAGGCCCGGCCACAGAATCCATCCAAATCCACTGATTGCTTTTCGGCTCCTGCACGCGGCACGCGACGTGAGTGAGCAAGTTCGGCGCAAATCCGAGAGCGATGAATTGGGGCCTACGGCCAACCTGCATCGCCATCGTGGCCACCATCAGAGCCTGTTCGTCGCAGTCGACCGCTGTCGTCCCGTTTGCCATGATCTCCTCGACCATGCGCTGGGGGTCCTTTACGAATTCGACGTGCCGTGGATCGTTGACGTAACGAAACATCGGCGTTCCTTGACGCGTCGGACTCGGCTGAACAAGAGCGTGTCGAATGGCAAGGATTTCGCCCAGGTAATCCTTGGGCTGGATGTCCCGGACGACCCACTCGGTAAAGCGCCGAACGACGACGCTTCGCTCGCCTCGGTCGCCCAGGGCAAGCGCACTCATCAGACGCAGCGTATCCTTCGCTCCGCGGAATGGCTTCAGCGTAGCGGTCGGCAATTCGCCAAGAAAACTGCGGTTGGAGGGCGGCATGGGCGCGCACGTGTACGGCAACCCCGCTCCAGCCGCACTCCGCAGGGTCGGCAAGCAACCTATCGCAGTCCGCGGGCGCCGTCCAGCCCCTAAAACATCCCAGACCGCCCACCCGGAGAAGCGCGCCTATTGCCGTTCCCGAGGTTGAACTGATCCATGAACTGCACGTTTGCGAACGGAACGCTGGGCCTCTCGGTGCTGTAAAGCGGACCGAGGCCGAGCATCGCGCGCATCGCGTCGATCATCTGCCTGCCGCACTCAACGTCGTGGGTGCTCGGCAGTTTCGACGGTAGCGCGCGAGCCCTCATCCCAGTGCCACGCCGCGCTCCTGCACCTTGGCAGTCGCGGCCCGCCAAAGCTCCACGACGAACTTCTGGCCATCACGCGTCGGAATAACCGAGTCGCCCGAAAGCTGCTGCGCCGTATCGACGATCTCGCTTGGGCTGAATTTCTGAAGCAGCATTGCGGTCTGCTCGGGCCCGATTTCGTCGATGACTCCGATCGCAAACGTCTCCGGGCTGAGCACCTTGTTCCGAATGGCACCATCGAGCTTCTCGAAGAACTTGATGATGAGCGCGGCCGAGTCAGGCTGCACCGAGGGCTCACCCGCCGGCGGAGCGGAAGGCACGGGCTCAGGCTGACTTTCCGTTTGCGCTGAGACCATCTCCGGAGATGCCGCTTGCGGAGCTGGCTGAAGCGGCGACGCCGCGACGGCCGCCGGGGGCTGGAAGGGCACCGGAGCTGATGCTTGCGGAACGTACGCCGCTCCAAACGGCGCCGCGGCTTGAGGAGCCGGAGGCCGAGGGGCCGGAGGCCGAGGGGCCGCGGCTGGCGGAGAGTAGCGCCCTGCCGGCGGCCGTGCGGGCTGAGAGGGCGCCTGCTGCGGCGCCCCAAGCTGCCGGGGAGCGCGCTGGGCAGCCTGCATCTGAGCTTGCTGCATCTGAGCTTGCTGCATTTGCGCAGCCTGGGCTTGCTGCACCCGCTGAGCCTGCATGACGGCGTCTGTCTGCTCGCGCCGCGCTTGCATGATCTTGTCGAGCACTTGCGGGGCCGCATCGAACGCTTGCCGGGCGAGCCCAAGAAGCTGAGACGTCGTGGACTGCTCTGGTTCAGGGCGCTCAAGCTCTGCAGCGTCAACAAGGCCAAGGTGGCCTGCCATCTCTCGCGCCTCTCGGATCGCGGTCGGCAGATCCTTGTGCTGCTTTGCCCGCTCATGGTCGAGCCGGTCTCTCAACTCCATTGTCTCACGGCGAAGATCGGCCAACTCTTGGCGCAAGCGGATCTCTTCGGCCTTCAGCGCTTCCTTGCGCATCTCAGCCGACTCGCGAGCAAGGGTCGACTGCGCGCGTTCGCTCTGCCGGATGCTCTCGATCTCCCGAGCCGTCGCGTCGCGAAGGCTCTGCAGCTCGCGGTCAGTTGCCAAGCGCAAGTCGGCGATCCGCTGGTCGTAGGTCTCTCGCAGCTGCCGAATCTCGGCTTCCTTCGCGCTTGCAGTCTGGTCGATGCGATACCGCGAATCCTCGCGCAGGCGCTCGCGCTCCAGCGCCTGACCAGACTCGTAGTTGCGCCGCTCTTCGTCGTGGCGTCGCGTAAGAGAATCAAGCGTCTTTCGGTGATCTTCGGAAAGGTCAGCGAGCTTCTTGGAGTGCTCCTCCTGCATCCGGCGACGCTCCTCGTCGAACCGGTCGCGCAACTCGCGCACCTGAATTCCGGTCTGGTCCTTCAGCTCGCTCACTCGGGCATCATGCTGAGCGCGAAGTTCGCTGATGACCTTCGTCTCAAGGTTCAGCTGGTTCGTCGTGGCGCGCTCCTTCAGCCCCATGATTTCTTCGTGGAGCTTCCGAATCTCGGCGTCGCGACCGTTCAGCTCTCGCTGCGCCTCGTTCCGGACCGTCAAGGCCTCACTTCGAAGCCGGTCGGCTTCCTCTTTCCAGAACTCAACCTGGGCGCTGGAGAGCCTCTGGTTGTCCTCTACGACGCGCTTGGTCGTTTCGTAGATGTTCGGAATCGCCTCGAGCTGAATGCGCTCGGCCTTCTCCTGCGCGCGGATGCGCTCCGCGTGAAGACGCTCTCGCTCGCGCTCTTCGTACTGCAAACGGTGGACTTCGACTTGGCTATTCACGCTGCTGCTCCCCTCGGCGTAGGCCGCTGGACTGTTCCCGCTCGACGCAATGACCGGATCGCCCGAGACGCGAAAACGCACCTCGGTGACCGTCTTGAAATCGCTCATCGACGCTTCGCTCTGCGTCGGCCGCATCACAAGGATCGAGAACACACCACCGCCGAAACGGCGGCGAAACTCCTCCATGCTGATCTTCTCATAGATTTCGCAAAGAAACCCCGCAATCGGATGACCCTGGAATGCTTTGGGCTCAACGCGAGACACCCGAAGCTTCCATTCGCCCTTCCCGATTTCTGCGTGGTGCCCGTAGAGGTCTTCGAGTGTGACGATCGACCTGCCAGGGCCGCGCGAACGCTCGCGCTCAGGGGCGTCCGACGCCTCGTCCCGCCTCGATCGCTCACGAGGCGGGACAAACGCCGGAGACTCTCCGACATCATCAAAGATGGGAACGTCGGGCAGGTCGAAGGCCTGCGCAGCTTGCTGCCTCGCAAGCTCCGCGGCTGCGTCATCCTGGGATTCAGACATGGGTCACCTCAGCTCGCCTCGTCGGCGGCCTCTTGGTGGTCATCCTCAGCATCATTGTCGTCATCGTCGTCATCGTCGACGCTGTCTGCGACCCATGCTCGCACCTTTACGATGAGCGCCATGGTCTCGTCGAGCTTCTGCTTTGCCTCGTCGTTGATGCTGACGCTGCTGTCGCGAATGACGATCGTGAACGCCTCGCAGGTTGAGGCAAGAGCGAGAATCATGGACGCTTCGTCCGCCGAGAGGAGCGGCGGAGAGCCACCGGAGTCCTCCTCGAGTACGCTCAATCGAGCATCCACGTCCTCAAGGCTCGCGCCAACGTAGGCCCTGAAGCTAACCAAGTACGAGAGAAGGTCTTCCATCACGCTGAGACCGGTATCGCTCAGCTCTGACAGAGCCTTCTTCGGGGTTGGCTCGGCAATCTTTGCGAGGCGAACGCGCTGCTGCTGGACGTCCGCCCAAAGGGTCATCAACGAATCTTGTTCCGCAACGTCGTTTTGCTGGGTCATCGGGCTCTCACTTCGCGAGGTTGAAGGGTCGGATCATTTCCAAATGGCGCTTCGAGTTCAAGCGCTCTCGGTCGAACTTATCGAGGTACTTCTCAGAAGTTACGGCGTCGTAAGGGTCGCGGTAGTCGCAGGCGTACATCGCCTCGTCGCGCATCGTCATGAGCGCACCGCCGACACTCCTTCTGGCTGAGCAGTTGCTGTATCGGATCAGATGACCCGGCTCTGTCGGCTCAGGCTGGTCGTCGTTCGCCATGACCTGACGCATCCAGTGCTTGCATCGCTCGCGGCGCATTCGCACCGGCGTCACGTAGCCGTCCTCCCCGCGGATGAACGAGACGCCGAAAGCATGGACAGCGTCCTTTGGATCAAAAGACTTTCGCTCTTTGGCTTCTCCAGCGCGGTCAAACTGCGGCCGAGCCGAAGCCAGAATTGTTCGGGCGGAATCAGCGGCCGGCGCAAAGGTTGTTGCGCCGAATCCAAGAAGCCCGCGCTTCTCAGCCCAGCCGCGACCCGAAAGCTCTTCCTGCCAAAGCTCAACGTAGGCTGTGTCGTCCTCAACGCAGACAACCGTTTCCCGCGTGAAGGGATGCGCTCTCGCGCAGTCCGAACGCTCGTTCGCCGGGATTGGCATCCCATCGATCGGGCTCTCGACGAGGATCTCGGTGACGGGCTTGAACGTCTCGAAGATCTCCTCTCGGAGCGAGAACTCAGCTTCTGGCGCTGTACCGTCGCGCTCCGCAGCGGAAAACTCGCATTCGTCCGGCGTTACTTGACATCCCTCCGCGTCGACTTCCTCAAGAGGTTCATCTTCCTGGTCCTTCCGGTCTTTCTCGTGTTTCTCCACGAGGGCGTAAGGTAGGGACGACGAGAGCAAAGAGCAAGGTCGGACAAACAACGTCCGCAGACGGCAAAACGCAACGCCATCGAATGACGATAACAATCGGTTTTTGCTAACCTTTCCAGGCAGACCTTGAACGGATAGCAATTCGATCGTTGACCGAAGACGTCCGAATGGGTCAGTCTTCCTGTCCGCCCGAGGCCCGCGCCTCGGACATCCACAAACGGCGCGAGCGCCCGCTGCTACGGACGCTCGCGTACGCCTAGAGGCGCAGGGTGCTACGGAACCCAAACCAAAGCTACCCTGCGCGATTTTGGACGTCAAGGCACTTTAACGTAGTGTCATGTAGCGTCACTCGGCAGGGTAAAAATGCCAAAGAACCTGAATTCGGTTGACAGTAAAAAAGCGCGCAAAAGACGCCGAGGAGAGACCGACGAGGCCTACGCGAAACGCATCGCTAGGCTCGATTCTCAGCGCGCCTGCCGCGAACGCTCCAAGCAGCGCAAGGCGGCGATGCCTCCTGAGTCTTCGGCTATTGACACGGGTGGCAGCAATGTGCTCGAGCGGTTCCTGGGCGAGCAGGCCAAGCAGCGCCAGCAGGCTGACGCTCAAATCGCGTCCCTTGTCAAGCAGCTTGAACGAGAGAGGGCCGAGCGAGCCGCGCTCGAGGCGTCTCTAAGTGCCCGAAAACTCGTCGGTTGCGTCCCGGGTCGCGTAGGTGTCGATATTCGCCCCAAGGGGCACGAAATCATTGACCTTTGCGACAACACGCAACCGGAAGAGTTTGTTCACGAAATCATTGAGGATTTTCGGGAAACGAAGCATGCTCCAGAAAATGACCATCGTATCGAAACTAAACCTCCGGAATCACAAGATGTTTTTCAGGTCGTTGCACTCCCCGAAAGTGACCCTGCATATATAACCCTTAAGGGGTATATATGCAGGGCGGTCAACGGGGCTGCTGACGTCGGGGATTTCAGCAGCAGCGAACACGCCAGCGAAGAAAAAAATTCTCAGCCGGCGTCCCTGCCGACACTTGGCGAAGCGGCGGAGATGCTGCTATGGCTTGGTTGGGTCGAACGTGCGAGACAGGGTTTCCCTTCGAAAATGCTCGTTGCTCGCTTTGGCGAGGTTGAGCAAAGCATGTGGCGCGACGCGATTAGCGTGGCGTCGATGGGCGACGACGTCCGTTTTGACGCTGCGCTGGAAAGCATCCCGTTTGCGCCGGCGCTGACCAGGACGCTGTCGGAGGCTCTGCAGGCATTCCCGCCTGCCACCGACCTAGACCGGGTAGTCGCGCGATGCCTCGTTGGCGTACCACGGCAAAGGCTTCGTCCGAAGCTCAGCTGCTTTGAGGGGGTTGACAATTGCGCCAACTTGTGGGCTGCGTTCGGCCGCGTTCGCCGCGAGCTTGAGGCAGGCTCGCTCGTCATCCGGAGGGAGCCATGACGGACGAGACACCGCCACGTCCAAACAAGAGCTTTCGCGATCTCTTGATGGCAAAGCAGAATGGGTTCGTCGTCGACGACTACCAGTTCTTTCTTTGGCGCCGTGAAGAGGAGTTGATTCGATCTGCGATTGCCTTTCCGCAGCAATACGCACGGTGCGGAGTCATTCCGGAGCAGCTCGAAGCTCCGATGCATCGCGTTGCTTGGAACGCCGTCACCAAGTTAATGGAAGGCTTCCCAGGTCTTGACCAGCTTGATGCTGGCTCGGTCGCCACTGCGATGACGGACGTCGACAGCGCGATTGCCGCGTTGGCGATGGATTGGGTCCGAGTCGTCGTAGCGGACCTTCCGGTTGATCCGAGGATCGGTCTCGATCTAGTCGTCAAGGACATTTTCAACCACTCCAGGCTCAGGCGATGGAGTTCGGTGCAGCAGGGGTACGTCTCTCGATTCAGAAAGGAGACGAACGTCGCGAAGTTGCAGGCCGAGGTCATCAACACCTCGCGAGCAATGCTCTTCGAGTACGAGGGAGAGGGGACGCCCGCCAGTCCTCTGGCGTCTGTCGGCTGGGACTCCCGCGACCGTTCAAAGGTCTCGGTCGTCAGAACCGGAATCGACGCGATTGACCGAGCTTCAGGCGGCGGCCATGGGCGCGGCGAGCTTCTGGTTTGGGGCGGAGGAACATCCCACGGCAAGAGCTTCGCGGCTCAACGCCTACTTCGGAATCAGGCGCGGTTGCGGCAGAGCGTCCTTTACATCAGCTGCGAGGACGCGCTTGAGCTGATGCAGTGCCGAATGATTGCCGACTTCTGCGAGCCATCCGTTTCGCCGAAAGAAATTCGAATGCGAACGGCTGACCCAGAGGTCGTCGATCAGGCTGTGGCGAGGATGTCGCACGAGCTTGGGGAGTTCGTGACGGTGGTGGAGCACAAGAAGCCAACGCTGACGCAGGTCTGCAACATGGTCCGCTACTACCGCTACGCCAGAAACGTCGACATGGTGATCGTTGACTACCTGCAGGCCGTGACACCAGATGAGCCGACGAACAGCAAGGTAAACGACACGGCGCTGGTCATCAGCAACCTGAAGAAGTGCTTCACCGAGTGCGGCGTCGCCGGGGTCGTGCTGACGCAGTATTCGCGTCAGGAGTACAAGGACGGCGAAGAGCCTTCAATCAACGCGGCGAAGTACGCCGGGGACATCGAGAACGAAGCTGAAATCCTTGCCTTCATGTGGAAGGACTCGGAAGACAACCTGCATGTGAAGCTTCCGAAGGTCAAATGGAGCCGAGCGAAGTCATTGAAGTACACAATTCCAGTGAACCCGATCACCGGTTGCCACAAGGAATGGGTGGAGAACTACGATGCGTGATTTGACGATCCAGGAAGTTGCAAAGCTTTTCGGGCGGTCCGTCGCCGCCTTAGGCGCAAGAAGCTTTTGCCCGATTCGCAAACACAAGCGGAAAGACAAGTCGTTTGTGATCTTCAACTCCTCGGAGGGCAAGCCTCTCTGGAAGTGTCACAGCTGCGACCCGCCGAACGATGCTGGTGACGCGATCAAGCTTTACGCGGTGATGGCTGGAATCGACAATCGCTCGGCGTGGAAAGAGCTTAAAGACCAGGGCTTTGCCGTTCCCGGGGCGACAGAGGATGATTCGTCGCGAAGAAAGCCTATGCTGCGTCGCGCTCTTCCGACGATCGAGGGACGACCGCCGTCACCGAAAAAGATCATCCAGCTCGCGGAGGCTCGGTGGGAGGAGCTTGCAGCGCTCCGCATGGGGGCGGTTGAGCAGTTTGCGGAGAAGCGGGGCCTGATTGCGGCAAGCCTGAGGTCGCTCGATGTCGTGGACATGGGAAACGACGCGGTTGGGTTCGGCTACCGAGATCCTTCAAACGGTAGCCCGTGCCGCATCAAGGCTAGGAGCGTCGACAGGAAGTCATTTTGGATCGAGCCAAGAGCGCCGAAGGGCGAGGATGGCGTTGCCTTGAGCCCGCTTTACATGGCGCATCGGCTGAGCACTCCAAAGGGGCTGCTGTCGGCGGTGACTGTCGTCGAGGGTGAGGTTGACGCGCTGACGCTGCTGTCGCTTGGAATTCCGAACGTGGTTTCGCTTCCTGACGGCAGCAGTTCAGCTGGAGCGGTTGACCTGAAGCCGCTCCTCGGCAAGGCGTCGATGGTTCTGAACGCTGTTGATAGCGACGAGAGGGGCGACGCGGCGAGCCGCGAGCTTTACTTCCGGTCGACTGCGCTGGCGCTTCAGGTCGCCAGGGTTCGCTGGGTCAAGGACGGAGTTCTTCTTAAGGACGCCAACGACGCGTTGCTCGCGGGCTGGCGGAGGGAGGACTTTCTCGCCTGCCTGCAGGAAGCGGCATCGAGCTTGCGCGGCTTTGAGGTGACTCTTGCCAGCGCCTGATGCGAAGCGGCGCGTCAAGACGCCGTTTGACGCTGCGGAGCGGATGGCGCTTCAGGCCAAGATTGATCTTGAAAACCTCGAGGATGCCAAGCTGATGTCTTCCGGCGCCAGAATCATCAACCGTTCGGGAGACCGCCGAAAGGACGCGTTTATCGACAGGTATCTCAGGCAGACCACAAGCGAGCTTGAATCCGAGGAACCAACCGACTTGGTCGACGAGGCAGAGGCGTTCTGGTCTCAAAACTTCGATTCAGCCTCGACGACGGTGCGCGCGGTCGTTGAGCGAGAGATTGAGAGGTCGTTTGCGCTCGCCCAGGAAACCATTCCTTCGATCTGCAACGTCCACGCGCAGACGATCCTCCTCAGCGATTATCAGGCGCGGCAACTACGCGACGAGCCGGCCGCGCAAGTCACGCCGAGGCTTGTCGACGCCCATCTACGGGCGCTTGGGTTCGCATGGAGCACAAGAGTCCGATGCTCCGTTGCCCGCAGGGTTGCCATCATTCTGATGAATGCCCACATGTGGTCGCCCGGATGGGCACGAGGCTCCGATTCCGAAGAACCAATGGGAGAAATGCCTGAATGACGAGTATGAACCGGATTTACGTTGCATCCGCGGTTGAGCAGCTTGTTCTGGTTGAGCACTACGTGGCTCGGCTGAAAGAAGCATTTTTTGAGGTGACCTACGAGTGGACGAACGACGTTCGCGAGAACGGCTTTCGAGCCGACGTAGACCTCACGCCAGTCGTGCGAAGGTTCATCGCTCGGATGGATGCTCGCGGGGTTGAAGACGCCGACACCGTTTGGGTGTTGACCCCTGCTCATAAGCACCAGGGATGCGGCATGTGGGTCGAACTTGGGCTAGCGCTTGCTCAGAAGAAGCGCGTCGTTTTAAGCGGACCTCTCTGCCGAAGGACGGTGTTTTCGGAATTGGCCGAGGCTTGTTTCGAAGATCATGAGGAGGCTTTCGCCTACCTGCGAACGAAGGCTGCGGCGGCATGAGTGGCGAGTCGAAGCCATGGGAGCGGCGAAAACCGATGGCGAAGGTTGAGGGGTTTGTCCGCTCCCGGCTTCGACCGGCCTTGCATGAGTCCGAGAGCACCCGGCTTTCGTGCATCTACGCTCACTATCGTAAGTGGGCGTTCTTCCAAGACCAGACAGCCTACAGCCTCAAAAACTTCGAGGATATGTTGGCAAAGGCAACGCGTAGGACCTACGAGGAGTTCCGCGGTGAGCGGATGTACCCGGTATGGATTCGCTCACCGGAGACGCCGAAAAAAGATGACGACCTCTCTCTTGAACGAAAAGCCGCTCAGGCCCCTGTCGTGAAGGGGCAGGTTGAAGTCCTTCGCGAGCTTTGCTTTCGCGAGATGAGCATCCCGTGCGGCGAGGTCCTTGATTGGCTCGAGCCGAATGAGAACGAACGGGAGAGAATCGGCCTTCTCAGATCGGGATCACCCGAAAACGTACGGCAGCACATCGTGGTTATGTTCCACGGGATCCGTCGGATGATACCGGCCGATGCGATACGGAGGAGGCTATGAGCGCCCGCTCGTGGAAGAAGCGTCAAAAGTTCAAGAAGTCGGAGAAAAAGCGACTCCGGGACGTCATCGTTCCGTTCGGAGCAATCGAATCACCGAACGGAGCCGACCTGCAGCTGATGGATTGCCTCACGTGCAGCAAGCCAACGACCGAGCACTGGCTGTTAAACACGGGCAAGGTTGGTTGCGGTCGCTGCGTCGCATCGCGCGATGAGGTTTTCCTAGCTCTCGCTCAGGAGGAATCGGAAGAAGGCGCCAATCCCAAGCTGCATCTGCTGTCTCCCAGCTTGCCCTTCACCGAGGGCGAGTAGAGCCGTACTTGTCCGCGGCCCATCCGCCGCCCTTCAGTGTGAAACCTCCACCGAAGGAGATGAGCCTCTTCGCTGTTTCCTGCCCGCAGGCGCTGCAACGCGTCATGGCTGCCTCGCTGATACGCTGTTCTGCTTCCCACTCGCACGCGCAGCTGCTGCACCGGTACTCATACGTCGGCATCGTCAAACCTTTCGAATGGAAACGATCTCAAAATATTCGCTGAAGGGATCTTCGTCGAATCGAAGCTCGGCGTGTTCTTTCCGGTAGGCCCACAGACGCACTGACTCGACGGGAGCAGCGTCATCGAACTTGTCTCGGTAGGTCAGCTCGTAAAGGCTGAGGTCGCCGTATCTGCCCTTTTTGGTCGGGTTGGGCGTGGTCTCAAGCCCCCGCCCACGGCGCCACTCGAAAAGCCCATCCCGACCCAGCGGGGATAGGACCCATCGACCCCTTGAGCCAGGAAACGGCACAAGCCATTTCGCGTCGATCAGCCTCCGGAGGTGTGAAGAGTCGGTCGGCTGGACGCGCTCAAGGACTCCCCCTGGAGCAAGGTGAGCCTGCCTGCCATACAGGTAATCGTTCAGCACCTCGATGTTCAGATCGGTCGGTTCACCACGGGGCTTCCGAGACTTTCCATTGCGGGCCGTTTCGCGGCTCTTCGACTGCGCAAGCGTCTTTCTCATCTCTGCTCCATCGTCACGGTTGCGGAAGTTGGCCATTCTTTCGGCTCGTACTTCCTCGACAAGGTCCGAAGCTGGTCAAGATAACCCCACATCTGAGGCTTCAGGTCCTCTTGATGCTCTTCAATCCACCTCAGGTAGACCGGCAAGCAGTAGCGCCACTCGATCTGGTTGACTCCGCCCCGAAGCTTCTGGACGTCCCTGACGATCCGCCCGATGGCCGAACCTGCCGCCCCTCCGCCAGCGGGCTCGCTGTGCTGATAGAGGTCTGCATACGAGTAGGTCGGTCGTCGCATCGGGGCTTCGCCGGACAGCAGGAGTTGCAGTGCCGCGCGAGCGGCATCAACCGAGACTGCGTTGCCAAGCTTCTCGTAGCGAGCCGTTGTCGAGCCCGCTGATTGGGTCCACCCTGGCTCAAGGCCAAACAAGATCTCGATTGCCTCAGGCTGAAGCGAGCGAACTTCGTCCCGCGTCACCATCATGTTGTAGCTTCGGGCTTTCAAGGTCACCGAGGGCTGCGCACAAAAAACTGCCCCGCCTTGCTGATTGTTCACGCCAACCGCCTCAGCTTCGCACCGGTAGCGAATCAGGCCAGCTTGGCTTGGAAGAAGCCACGTCTTTCGGCGGCCCAGGACGAACGTTCGTTCTCGTCGCATCGCCGAGCCGTAGCATCCTGAATTCAACGTCAGAACATGAACGAAGTAGCCAAGCTGAGAGACCACTTCGAGCAGCATCTGCATGTCCGCCCGAAACTCCTCGGTCTTCAGCGAGTTGGAGTTCTCAAGCAAAAGAAAAGGGACTTTCGCTTCGCTGACCCGCCTCAGAGCTTCCCAGATGACGAAGCTTTTGCTGCGCTCGTCCATGAGCCCAGCGTGCCGCCTCGTCGCTGCCGCCCTCGACATGCCCTGGCACGGGAATCCCGCAGTGACGACGTCGACGCCTCTCAGATCGACCCCTCGAGCATCGGCTTCCAGATGAACGTCAGGAAAGCGCTCCCTCAGAATCTTTCTCGCCGAGCGGTCCGTCTCCGCCTGAAGTGAAACCTTCAAACCAAGGTGCTCTGCGGCAACGTCGAAACCGCCCAGTCCGGAAAACAGAGAGGCAACCGAGAGGCTCATGCCGGCTCCTCAAACGCAAGGACGTCAGAAAGCTCTCCCATGATGGCCTCTTCCACGCTGTCGATGAGAAGGTCTCGGCTAGGCTGCTCGGTGTGCTTGAACGCGCGAGCAACCCCGCGGCAGGCGCCATCCTCGACCGCGCGTCGGATGACCTCGTAGGCTCGAACGCGAACTCCGGAAGCGATTTCACGGCTCATCGGAGGGCAATGTACGCCGCTTGTTGACACTTTGGCAACGATGCGCGACACATGCGGGATGGGGATCCGTTCCGCTTTGAAGCGCGCTGTCGTTGAGGCTCTGACCGACCCGGAGTTGCCGGATCTGGAAGAGAGCGTCGTCGATGAAAAGCTGGAGAAGCTCGAAAAAGAGGTCGCGCTTCTGGAGCACCGGCTGAAGGTTGAAGAGCGTATCGGAAGGGAATACTTCGACGTCATCGAGCGAATCGAAAAGGAGCGCGATGAGTGGAAGGAAATGTTTTTTACCCAGTCGTCCGAGCACCAGAACGCTCAGTCCTTGCTGCAGAAGTACCTCGCTGACTGCTCGGGACACCTGCGAGCGGCGATTTCTCAGCTGAACTTCTTTCGGAAGGGCGCCGACCTTGCGCCCGTAGCTCACCCTAAGATGCTGGACGAAGTACCTACCGACGTTCCTGGCGATTATGGCCAGAAGATTCGAAAGCTTGCTGAGAGCGCGAGGCAGCAGACCGATGGCAAGGCTGAGCGCTCGAAAATCGCAGCCCGTGTCGGAGATGAGTAGGCCTGCCAGTCGAGCGCAAAAAAAGTTCTTGACCCTACGGCTTCGGCATGATTCTCTGTTCGCCGAAGTAACGGTTCGTCTGCCTGGAGCTTTCGCAACTGGGGGCAGGCCACTGTGCTGAAGAGCACGAGTGCGTCTCCATGGGTCGAAAGGTAAGTCAGAAAGTGAAGCGTAGCGCGTTTCGAGTGAAGAAAATCACTCGATCGCAGGCGCTTAGCTACAACCGAACGATCCCGAACGGCATCGGCGTGACCGCCATCAGCGCCGTCAATGGCCGCGGCTCGTACTCCGAGTTCCAGAGGAACCGATACGAGCAAACGCTCCAGGTTCTTCAGGCAACTGCACCTGCGGCAAAGAAGAACAAGGATGGTTCCATGAAACGACGCCCTGTTGCGGCCGGCTTTCGATACCGGCCAGTGATGCCGAACAAGGGGACGGTCCGTCTGCCGTCGATGGAGAAGTTCGCTGCGCGCCAAGCCGCGACTCAGCGCATTGGCGGAACGCCGTCGATCGAGTCGCTTCGGGCCGCCGCGCAGGCAGACCGGGAATTCCAGGACGCTGAGACTCGTCGCTTCAAGCGACGCGGTCGCGCTGCCGGGAAGACCCGCGTCTACAAGCCGAAGAAGAAGAGGGCGGGCGCTAAAACGCGCGTCTACGCTCCCAAGACGGTCGAGATGAAGCTTTCGCCAAAGAAGGCTGCTTCGAAAAAGGCCTCTTCGCGCAAGGCTGCCCCGAAGCGCGCTGCTTCGCGACGTCCCTCGGCTCATCGTCCGTTGATGGCTCAAGCCGGTGGTCGGAAGTTCCGAACGTACCTTTACCACCCGGGTGACCGCGGTCGTGCGAGGAAGATCCCGGACTGGGTTATCGCGGGGGCCTCGGCGCCCCGAAAGATTTCGGATGCGCAGCGCAAGCGCCTTGCGAAGCGTCGCAGCGAAATCGCGAAGCGCATTTCAAAGCGGATTCGGGCGGGGACATATCCGTTCACGCCAAACGTCACCTTTTCACAGTGGGCTGCAAACATGAAGAAGAGCAAGAAGAAGGCAAAGAAGAAGAGCGGCAAGAAGCTCTACGGGGCAGCCAAGGCGGCCCACGAGAAGGCACTGCGTCGCAAGAAGGCCAAGAGCGCGCGGAAGGCGAAGACCTCGAAGAAGGTCGCGCGTCGTCCGAAGCGTGCCCGCAAGACCCGGACCGGCACGGTGAGGATGAGCGCGGCTCCGCGCCGCCGGAAGGCGTCTGCGAAGGCCGCCTCGAAGAAGGTTGTGCGCCGCCGCAAGGGCAAGAAGCGCATGAGCGCCTCGGTTAAGGCCAAACTCGCCTCGGCCGCCCGGCACAAGCGCGGCGGGAAGCGTCGCATGCGACGGAACGGCGGCGTGACCAGCTACATCTCGAACCTCGGCGTTGGCCAGACGGCCGATCAGCTGGTGGCCGTGATCAAGCAGGGCGCCATCATCGCGGGCGGCCTCGCGGCGCACAAGGTTCTGACCAACCTCGTCGCCAACAACGTCGATTTCTTCAAGACGATGCCCTACGGCAAGTCGGTTGCAGCCCTCGCGGTTGCGGCGGTGGGCGTGCCTGTCTCGGCGAAGTTCGTCGCCGGCATGGGCTCGCAGCTCGCGGTCGGTATGGGCGCCTCGCTCGTCCACACCGTCCTCGTCGACGTGCTCTCGAAGATGGGCCAGTCGGATGCGGCCAGCTACCTCGGTGATTACACTGAGGCAGACAAGCCCCTTCCGGCGGCTGGCTACGGCAGCTACTACGAGTTCAGCCCCGGCCAGACCTACGCCGGCGTGGGCGAGTACATCGAGACCGGTGCCAGTGGCTTCGGTGACTACATGCAGGCAGCAGCCGGCATGGGCGACGTGATGCAGGCGGCTGCGGGCTTTGGCTCGCCGGAGCTGATGCAGGCGGCGGCTGGCGTGGGCGAGTACATCGTGACCGGTGCTCAGGGCATCGGCGAGTACGAGCAGGTTGCCCCGGAGTACACTGCGCCCGCGGCTCTCAGCGAGGGGATCCACCCGTCGCTTTCCGCGGCCGAGCAGGCTCTGTCGATCGCTGAGGCGGCGGCGGGCGTGAACGGCATGGGCATGGGCAACGTTGACGCGTCGCTCCAGCAGATTGTGTACCCCCGCGGTCAGGCGCTCGACGTCGATGACCAGCCGGGCGGTTCGCGCGCTGGCGTGTTCTACGGCGGCAACGGCGTCTTCGGTCCGTGAACTGAGTGATTACGATTGCGGCGCCGGGATGGACCTCACCGGCGCCGCGATCTAACCCAACGAGGTCCTGGCAGGGGGGAACCAGACCCCCAGGGGTAACCTGCCACCCCGAAAAAAAACGGTAGCCAGTTACAGCAAGGAACTACGACAATGCCGAAGCTTACCAACGTCCGCGAGCGTGTTCATCAGCCCTTTCGCGACTCGCTCGTCCGCACCTCCGGTATGTTTACCGGTGCCCTCACCGACGTGACTCGTCTCTTCACCGTGGCCGGCAAGCCCGAGGGTGAGACCAACCTGCCGAACGGCTCGACGCTGCCCAGCGATCAGTCGATGGTCGTGCTCGCGCTCCGCGTGTTCACGCACTTCCGCAACTCGATCCAGCGCGGCACGGGTACGATCGTCCTCCCGGGCGCGAACCCCATCCTCAACCACAACGGCGACTTCATCTACCCGTCGGATGCGACCACGGGCGCGGCGTTCGCGTCGCTTCTCAACGGCAACGCCGTTGGCGAGCCGCAGGACTGCTTCCGCCTCTGGTGGCAGGCTCAGGATCAGGCTCTCTGGAGCTTCGGGGCCGGAGACAAGTTTAGTATCACATCCATGCCGTCGGCATATTTTCCTTACGGGGGGGGTCTCGCCCAGGGCCAGATGTTCCAGACGGATCTCATCTACTGGAGCAACGGTCAGCCGAGCCACGAGGGTATCCTTCGTCTCGCGCGCGCCGTCCTCATCCCCCCGCGCCAGAACATCAAGGCCGAGTGCCAGATCAGCCCGCTGTCGGCCGGACCCAACGCCGCGACCGTGGGTTCGACCCAGGGCTCGCGCAACACGCTGTCGCTCCGTGACAACCTCAACGCCCCCGACCTCATTAACAAGGTCGTGAGCCTGACGTTCGATGGTTTGTTCAGCCGCGACGTGCAATGAAAAACTGAATGATTACGCGCACTTAGGCAACTAGGCCGCGGAATCATTCAGCGTTTCAAATCGGGTAAAACCGACGGCGCCCGGCCCGGCCTCCACGGTCCGGTCCGGGCGTTCCGCTTTCAATGTCTCCGTTTCCCACGGTGTCGCCGCGGGCGCTTCGACATGGCGCCTCCCGGCCGAAAGGATCATGTCATGAACCAGTACGACGTTTCGGGTTTCTCGCGAGCTGTCGAGCAGCTGCGCGGTGAGTTCAAGGATGGGCTAAACCGCGTCGCGGGTGGCCTTCGAAACTACAACGACAAGCAGCTTTCGCAGATTTCCGGACGCATCGACGAGCTGTCGCGGATCACGACCTCGATGAGCGCCAAGCGCTCGGGGCGTGTCTGGCAGGGTCGGCTCACCACGATCGAAGACATCCCGGGACGGCGCGTTCCGTACGTCCTCGTGGTCGACATCCCCATCAGCGCCGACACGACCAGCATTCGCGAGGCATCGGTCACCATCTCGCAGGAGGGTCCGTTCATCTGCACCCGCCGCATGGCGACCTTCCAGAGCGTCCTGGAGTATCAGGTGACGACGCCTGCTGGCGCGCTCGCTCGGTTTACCGGTCGCTCGTTCGGCCGTTACCGACCCGTTCACTCCGTTTGCGACATCAACGACAGCCAGCACAACAGCTACGGCATCACGAGCCAGTGGTGGCTTGCATTCTTCGCAAACCCCTCCGCGGCTGGAGGCTCGGAGCTTCCCACCGGGTCGCTCGGTCTCGCGAGCAATATGTCGAGCTTCCGCACGATGGAGTTTGACGGTCGGATCTCGGTCATCAACGCTGGCTCCTCTTACCCGCGGCAGAACGTTTCGGTGCCGAGCGCCTTCTGGTCGGCCGAGAACAACACGCCGGTCGCCCTGGGCGCGCTTGACTTCTTCGAGCGTGGAGAGGTCATCACCGTCAGGGTTCAGCCGAACCACGTCAACAACGCCCCCGCGGGCAACGTTGATGGCGACGCCATCTTCCCCGTTCGCTCAGGCTCGCCTCTCTTCGGCAGCGGCGGCTACCCCTTCGTCGAGGGCCAGTATGACGCGCATGAGGGCATCGCAGCGCCTGGGTCCAATCAGCTCGAGGACCCCGCGGCGGCTCCGTTGGCCCCGATCATCGTCGCGAACGACTTGGTCACGCGCCTTCCCGATGGCATTCTCACATGCGCCTTCGAAGGCTACCGCATCATTCAGCCGCCGGGCGTTCCGGGCTGACGATGTTGTGGTAGCATCCGAAGCTGAGGAGAGTCCATGAAGCCTATTGTTGACCGGCGGTCCCCAACCGAGTTCCTTCGAGACATCGAGGCCGAGGCGCGCCTCGTGCGGCAGGGACTCGCCGGTCAGCAGGCGGGCCCGCCTGGATTCGGCCCTGAGCCGCTGGTTGTACAGCAGCCGGGCGGAGACATCCTCAACCGAATCCAGCACCCCGGTTTCGATGTCCTTGAGCGTCTTTTCCGGGTCCTCCCGGAGCAAGGATGGTTTGGGCCTGGGCTCAACCCGAAGCGTCCCATCAAGTTCGAGTTTGGGTCGTTCACGGTTCCCGCAAACAGCTTCTTCTTGCTGATGGACTATGAGTTTACTCCGCTCCGTCAGAGCGGGATCGATCCCTACGACTTCAGCTATGCGGAGGACGGTCGGTTTAGCGGTTTCATGGGGTTCGACATCACGGTCAGCGGACGTCGACTCTCGAACCTTTTCTATCAGCTCGACCCGGCGCCGGTGACGTTTCAGCGTTCAAGCTTTGAGCCGACCATCGGCTTTCGAGGTCAGAGGGCGTTCAATTCGGCTGCCGCAAACTCGTTCGGCAGCGTTTCAGGTGAGGGCACATCGCTGCTCCCTGTTCGGCGCAACGTTCAAGGCGCTCGAGGTTTGCCGTTCACGTTGCTTGCTGGCCCGAACAGCACGGTTGCGCTGTCGTGCGTCATCTTCCGTCGTGTCACGGCGCCGCTCGCTGGCATTCAAGCCTCGATGAGCGGCTACACCATTCATGCAAACACCGCGCAGGCGCTCATCGAGCGAGTGAGGCCGCGGTGAAGGTTACGTCGGCATGGGTCGCCCGCTCGGACCAAAATTCCGAGCTAGCCCCGCTGTTGTGGGCGACGCTCCTAGTCGCATCCAAGCGGGCGACCCATGCCGATGTTGGGGGTCTTTAATCATGAGCTACACCGGAGGCTCTTTCGGAGCATCGGGCGATTGGCCAGACATTGGATGGTCGGCCCCTTACCATAACTTCCTGGCTCTTAAGTGGAGCACGAGCGAAGTCTACGTCTACCGTTTTCGCGCCAAGGGAATGCCGGCGCAAATCGAGAGCACCTCGCAGGTGTACCCGCTGGTGAAGGCCTACGTTCAGTCGTTGGCGACCGGAGATCGAAACCAGGACGTTCGCGGAATCACGCTGATGCCGCTGGGTGCGGCGGGCGAGTATCAAGTTGAAATCGTCGTCACGGACGCAGGCGGAATCCACCTTAACGGCAACAGCGCCGAGGTGACCGCCCTGTACATGAACAAGTCCTTCTACGACGAAGGGTCCTCGGTACGCATCGACAAGCCCGCGTTGGCGACGCTCAACGAGGACAACCGGCCGGCTTACTCGCTTTGGTTCTCGCAAGCTCCCATCTGGTCCTACGCAGCCTTCGACGCAGCGGGCAAATCGAGCATCGGGGCTGGGTACACGAAAGCCTATCTCGACGGCCGCGGAGTGTGGCTGAACAGCACGGCGTCCCGCACGCAGTATGAATTGCAGCCTCGGAAGCAGCCTGAGATCGCGCCACCCTCAGCCACTCCTCCTGCGACGACGACGCAGCCGCCGGGCGGAGCTGCAACGGCAGCAGCGGCGCCCTCGCAGCCGCAGGGCTTTGCGTGGTATCTTGCTGCAGTCGCGGCCTTGGGGCTTGCGGCTGCCATGATCTCATCCAAGCGGGGCAGCCGATGATGAGCATTCCGCCGCATTTGATGGCCCAAGTGGCCGCAAATGGATCTCCCGAGCTTCTCAGCTCGTTCGGAAGGCTCTTCGGATTCGGAGACGCCGAGCAGAAGGCGCTTGTTCGCGGGGAGTTTCCCCGTTGGAGCATTTTCGCGCTTGGAGCCGCGGTGGGGATTGCAGCGGGGATCGCGATACAACGTCGCTTCCCGGAGCAAGTTGGTAAGGTAGTAGGGGTCTGACGGCTCACTCATCGGGAGTTCACCATGTACACGGCATACGGCTCACTCTTATCCGATCTCGCAAAGCAGGGCGGCGACCTCGTCAAGCAGGGCCAGGATTACTATAAGCAGGGCCAAGCCTTGATTGGCGGAGGCGGCGCTCCGGCATCGCCTCCCCCTCCGCAAACGGCTCCCCCTCCGCAAACGGCTCCCCCTCCGCAAACGGCTCCCGTTGCGCCTCCTCCGGAGGTTGCTGCGGCACAGGCCGCTCCTCCGCCGGCGATGCCGGTCGCGCCTCCGCCCCCGCCGAAGGTCATCTTCCCAGCCGCCTCGCGGTCATTGCTCGCGGGTGGACGCCGGCTGGCCTCGATGCAGAAGCCCGCGGGCGCCGCTCTTCCGCCGTCGGGCGGGCCGATGCTCGATGGTCAGCAGCCTTCTGCCATGATGACCGCAGATGCATCGGAGGGCGGCGATTCGAACATGATGCTCTACGTGGGCATTGCTGCCGCGGTCGTGGCTCTTGGTGGCATCGCTTACTTCGTTACCTCTAAGAAGCAGGAGAAGCCATGACCTACCGATCCATGGAGAGCTTTGGTGCCTTCGACCCGGTAAAACCGGGATGCGGAACCACGGCCGAGGACGTTCGAAGAAGCCAGCGCGCGCTGAATGCGCTTGGCTTCACGGATGGTTCTGGCAAGCCGATTGTCGTTGACGGCCAATGGGGCTCAAGGTCTTCCGAGGCGCTCGGTAAGTTCTCTGTTGCCCGCGGTCTTGGGTTCCTCGGAACTACCGCTCAGGGAAACATCTGCAAGACGCTCTGGGAGGAGTATGCCCTTGTGGAGTCCGCCCCGCCGGGCACTTGCCCGCCGGGTCAGCAGCGGGTGATGGGCGCCTGTGTGCCGATCCCTTCCATTCCTGGCGTCACCACGCCCGCTACGCAACAGCCTGCGACGCAGCAGCCTGCCGGACCGACAGCGTGCAAGCCGGGGGAGTATGGTGTTCCGCCGTTCTGCTACTCTTGGCCGGCCCCGACCCCCGGCCAGCCCGGTCAGCCAGTGAGCTGCCCTCCTGGGTTTACGGGAACGTTCCCGGCCTGCCTTCCTCCTGGAATTCTTCCCGCGCAGAAGCCGCAGATTGAGCCTCCTCCCTCGCCGCCGACTTCGAAGCCAGCGGCGAAGAAAGGGCTGACCCGGAACGCTAAGATTGCGCTTGGCGTTGGCGGAGTGGCCGTCGCAGGCCTCGTGGCGGCGCTCCTGTTCTTCGGTGGCAAGAAGGAGTCCGATGGCTACTCGCCGAACTTTCGCCGCAAATCGAAGGCGAAGAAGCTGAGGGCGAGCGGGCGTCGACGCGCGAAAGCGAAAAAGCGCGTCCACCATCAGTCGAAGCACATCATCGACATCAAGGTGGGCCGGAAAGTTCGAGCTTACGGCCATGCGACGCCTCCAAAGCGTCATCGGCGCAAGGGTGCTACCAAGGCGAAAGACTACGCCGACCCCGAGCACTTCAAGTACCCGATCAAGACCTACAAGCAGGTCCGGGCGGCCCTCAGCTACTTCGCGCGATTCAAGGACCGCTACCCGACCAAGGTGCGCCTGACGATCGCGAAGCGCCTCAATGACGCGAAGGAAAAGTTCGGCATTGGCGGAAAAGAGGTCGACCCAGGAATTCGTTTGAGGGCTCGAAAGGCACCTATCGTGCGCAGGCCCCGCAAGGCGAGGAAACGCTGACCGTTGACCGTTGACCGTTGACCGTTGACCGTTGACCGCTGACCGCTGACCGTTGACCGAGGCGCGAGTGACGACCATGTATAAAGTCCCTTCGTACACCGAGATTTCCCACTTCCGGGCTCCTTACAAGGATTCGATGATGGGCTTCGGCGCTCTTCCGGGCGCCAAGCTGGCGGGGGCTCTCCCCGGCTCAAGCGCCCCGTCGTCTCCCACGTCGAAAACGTCCTCTTCTGCGCCTCGTGGCGACGCTGGACCGACGAAAATTGGCGGCGCTCCCAGGTTCGGCGGTTCTAAAGACCGTACGCCACCGGTGGGCCTTCAGGAGAAGCAGCAGAAGGCGACCGAGAAGGACATTGAAGATCAGGCTACCTACCTTGCTGGTCTTCTCTGGGTCGACGTCAACTTTGCGCTCCTAGGTCCCGATCAGCGCACCTGGGGGTATCAAGCTCAGCCTGCTTTTGCGAAGCGGATTTCGACCGCGAACGCACTCATCGCCGACCCAAATTCGGCGTGGAGGAAGGCCTTCCGAGAGCATCTTCTGAAGCTCCTGAAGACATTCAAAGAGGAGGGTGTTCAAGCCATTGCAACGCGGACGCTTGCGAAGCTCGAGAAGTCGACTTCTGGCGTCGCTTTCCGTCCGAAGGTCACGGGCACTGCGCTCGATCCGATGGTCTCGGCCGTCGGGGCCAACCGGTATGTCACCGAGCAGCGCCTGAAAGCTATCGCGGCTTTCAACGACGCGGCGCCGGAGACCGTTGTCATGGGTCTTCCTCAGAGCTTTCCCGGCACTCCAGCCGCTTATGCCGCTGACACAACGCGGCTTTTGGCCCGCGCTCAGAGCACGCCGAAGCTTTACGAGTCGGCAGCAGAAGCTTCAAACCTGACTCCCGTGTGCCAGCATGTGGATACGAGCAAGGGCGGGATGGGGGCGCAAATGGGGATGGTGAAGAAGCCTAAGCCATTCTGCACCGTGTTCTCAAAGCAGCGGCCCGAGGAGGTGTACTATAAGACGGGTCCGCACTGGAAGATTGAGACCTTCTCGTCTTGGCCGCTGTCGCAAAAGCTTGCGTTTGACGACGCATTCAAGGCCGATTTTGCAAGCGCGGTGAGCACCTTCCAGCTTCAGCAGAAGCAGAAAAAGGTTGCCCTCGCGTATAGTGCGGCCATCGCAAAGAAGGGCGCTTCAGGCAGGGTTGCTGTGGATGCGGCTTCCGAGGCTGAGAAAAAGGCCAAGGCGGTTGCGGACGAAGCAGCCAAGAAGGCGGCCGATTCGCTCGCGAAGGCGCAAGCTGAAAACCAGCTCCTCCGCGACGAAGTTGCGCAACTCTTGGCGAAGCCTCCGGCGCTTCCGCCGACGCTCCCTGAGCCGCCTGCTCTGCCGGCTCCGGCGCTCCAGACCGACGAGGAGGCCCTGGTTGAGCCGCCGCGTGGGCCTGTGGCGACCGCTGGCATGACCATCTTCGGCATGAGGCCGATTGTCGTGCTCGGGATTGGCGTGGTTGCCGCGGCGGCCTACTACTTTACCTCTCAAAAGAAGCAGGCCTGATCATGTATCGCATCCCGCCTCATCTGGCGATGTCGGCTTTCCCTTCTTCGATTGAATCGGTGCAGCTGAGCGTTCCGCCGATTGCAGGGATGGGGCTGACGCAGTTTGCGCCCATCTCGGGCTTTGGCGCTGGTACCGAGCCAGTCCGGCCCGCGGCGGCGAAACCGAGCGCTGCTCCGCCCGTCATTCAGGCGGAGCCGCAGCCGGTTGCCATGAGCTGGAGCGACGTTCCGTTCGCCACCAAAGCGCTCGTCTTCGGGGTGGGTGGCCTTCTCATCGGCGGCATTGTCTGGATGGTCTACAAGGAGATGCAGCTGAAGATGGAGATCGTAAAGCAAGGCGGCGGCAAGGCGCTCGCGCAGTACGAGCTTGGAAAGGCTGCGGGTCAGGCCGCGGTGGGTCTTGTCGGAGCGCTCAGCGACGACCGCCGGGCGACTCCGAACGGTCACCGTGGTCGACGCAGACCGAAAGACAAGAAGCGCTGAGGAAAGCGTAGATGGATTCCGCCCTGCCGGGTAGAATGCCGAGTCAGGACCCATGACGATGAACTTCTCCGGCATCTTCTCGCAGATTTTCGGTCAGGCGGCCGATCACATTCCCATCGACAATCCTGAGGTCGCGCAGGCCGTTCGGATGATGTCGAAGATGCAAATGCATCTACAGGGCAAGTGGCGTCAGGCCCAGCACATGGGCATGCACTGCGAGCAGCAGGTTCGGAGTCCGTTCGGGGAGCAGCTAAGGTGCGTGGAGCCGATGAGCGGCACCTGTGTCGCCTGCCGTCGGCCGGTGTGCTTGCACCACTGCGCCCTCGTCCCTGAGAACGGAGACCTGCTTTGCTTCGCTTGCATCGGCGCTGCGCAGAAGGTCGCCCGCTCGGACAGCCAGCGCGGATCCAAGGATTACGCCGAGCCGCAAGATGCAAAGCAGAAGTCCTCGCGCGCCGAGCCTCGAGCAGCCGAGGACGACCAGAAGCTTCGGAAGAAGTTCATGCGGCGGCTGAAGCTGACCGGAGAGCCCACGGCTGAAGAGATTCGCTCGGCGTTCAAGCGTGAGGCGGCGAAGGCTCACCCAGATCGCGCTCCCTTGGATCAGCGCGACAAGGCGCATGAGAAATTCGTGGCTCTTGGCGAAGCTCGAGACTGGCTGCTCAACAATCTTACGAAGAAGGCTGCGTAATGCCCAAAATTGTCGGCTACTATCAGCATCCAACCGCTGGCTTTGGGGCCGGTCCGCTGGATATTCTCGGTGTTGGCCAGCAGCAGCTTCAGGCTCAGCTGAGGCCGATCGCGGAGGCAGCGCTCGAGGCGACGTGGCCTGCGGTCGAGCAGCGTCTGAACACCACCATCAACGAGAAAATGGTCATCGCGGGCGTCATCGGCGGACTCGCCTGGGCGTCTCTCATGGCCGCCATCCTCTACAAGAAGGGTTGAGCGATGTACGCGCCCCTCGGTCAGATCTCTTTGCCGTTTGACACGAGCGCCATCTCCAAGGCGATCGTCGATCAGGCGGTGAATCAGCTCAAGCCGAGGATCCCCGAGCTTGTCAATGCTGCCGTTCCTCCCGCCATCGACGCGCTCAAGAAGAACGCTCCCGCCATCGTCAACGCGGTTGCTCCGGCGCTCGAGACCTACGCGACCCAGCGCTTCTATCCGCAGATTGTTCGACCTCTCATCGACAAAGAGATCGCAAAAGTTCAGTCGGCTGCCAAGCAGACGACGCGCACTGCGGGTCTTGTTGCTGGCGGAGTGACGGTAGCAATTCTGGCGGTTCTCTTCGTGTTTCGAAAGGGCAAGTCCTCATGACTCCGATGACATATTTCCGAAACTACCCTGATCCATTCTACGCAGACTGGCGGTCGGAGCCGGTGCCAGGGTGGGGCGCGCGCCAAGTGATGGCTGGCCCTCGAATGGTCGGCGTCGGCGCGGTGGAGGCCAAGCCTGAAGTCCGCATCTGGGACGATCCGGTGTACTGGAACCCCAACACCGTGAAAGAGATCGACCAGTACCAGCGGTCGACCGGATACAACTGGACGCCGGCACGCCTCTTCGGCCGTGAGAGCGAAGAGAAGCAGTACGAGGGCGAGCCGGCGGGCCTTCCGACTCGGACAAAGGCGCTGCTCTTGGTGGGCCTTTTGGGAGTCGCCGCCGTTGGGGCCATCTTCAGCGACGAGATTTTTGGCAAGTGACCGTTGAGTCGAGGTAGTTTTCGCTAAGCCATCACGATGTGGACCGAGAGATCAATCTGCTGGGGCTCGCCGCTCGAGTCGAAGCTTTTTGCTGACGACTACGACGGCTGCGATCGTGGCACGTTCTCGGACCACGCGCTCTGGACGGAGTGCGGCTACCTTGCACTCCGGCAACGGCAAGAAGCGGTCCTTCGGGCCCACTTGCCGCTGCTTGCCCAATACTTGGCAACCGACGCTCAGCAGCAGCTCTTTGACCACTTCGTGTTCAAGCGTTTTCAGGGTGGGCAAGGCGCGCAAGAGTACGCTCGTACTCTGATGGACTCAACGGCGGAAGCTCCGCTACCGGAGTTCGAGCCTAACGTTTACAGCGCCCTTGAGAAGGCCGCTCAAAACGTCCGTTCAATGTATGCGGACGCGCTGTTCCGTTACAAGAAAATCCCCGGCACCGCCGAAGCAGGCTGGGAAACGGTTGGCAAAAAACGCGACGCGTTGCGAAGTTGTGGAGGAATGACTGTCCATACCGTTCCATCCGAAACCCCGGGCATGAAGACTTTCCTGTCGGACATGAAGGCGAAATTCCTTGATGTCTGGGGAGCGCCTCCTGGATCGGTTCAAACTGATAACATCCCACCGTCGAGCCGATTTTCGCCCTACTGGTCAGTTCTTGAGGAGCTTCTTGAGCCCAACTACATGGGCAGCGGTTGGCAGGAAGGCTGGGGAGAACAGGGCGCCGACTCGGTTCAACTGCCTTTCCCAAGAATTAGCAGGCTCTACTACGTCGACGAGAAGAACCGGATTCGACCGAAGAAGCCTCTTGCCGACTACCTCGACAAGTGGGCGCCAGGATGGCGCGGCAGCATCCGCGCCAAGGCAGTGTCCAAGCTTGACGCTGGGAGGATCAGCGCCTACTCCCCTTCGGCTATCCTCGCTGCAAAACAGGCGGCGAAGAAGGCCGCTGACGAGCAGAAGGCTCTCGAGGCGAAAAAGCTGAAGACGAAAGAGGAGGCCGCGAAGGCCAAGCGAGCAGCGCTGGCCGTTGGGGGCTCTGTCCTTGTGGCTGGCGTAGTCGCCCTCTTGTACTCGCAGCGGAAGCAGTCCAATGGCTAACCTACAGACGCTCATCGACAAGTCCGTCGCTGGAGGCGGCTCTGAAACTGGACTCATGCCGGCGGGATGGCTCCCGCCAGACACGTCCCAGTACGCGTCAACGCTCATTAGCGGAATTGACGCCATCGAGCAGTACAAAAACTTGCCGCAGAATCTCATCGGCGGAGCGACGGGGACAGTCCAGGGTTGGATGCAGGGGATCGAAATCCCGAAGTGGGCTAGCGACATTGCATCGACCGGAGGACTCTGGCTGCCGATGGCGCTTGAGTCATCGAGCCTCGTTGCCGCTGTTGAGGCTGTCGCGAACAAGGCGTTCGGTGAAATATCAAACGGCGCAAAACAGCTAGGCCAGTTTGGCAACATCGCATCTCTTGCAAAGACCGGAATCGCGGTCGCTGGTGACGTGCTGGCGCTTGTCGACAAGCTTCAGAAGGATCTGAGCATCGGCACCATTGTTCAAAGCGTCTCCGACTTGGTCAACAACGTCGCAACGGTCGTTGCGGACCTCGGCAAAGCTCTTAACTACGCAAAGGAACTCGTTGCCGATGCTTTCGCCGCGATCCCATTTTGCGGCGCTGTTGCATCGTTCATCGCGCAAGGCGTCGCGATGCTGATCGAGTACCTGACCTACCCTCGGGCGGCGGTTGAGCAAAATATGCTCAAAGCAGACCAGGAGGCAGGGAAGCGCATTGACGACCTATGCAAATCCTACGTCGTCAGAGACACCCGGCCCGTCGCGACCTCTTACGACTCGTCCAAGCAGCAGGCTTTCGCCGGTCCTGCTGATCTGTTTCGGCCCGTTTCATACTGGGTTTACGCTTGCTCGGAGGCATACACCAAAGGAAGCGGCGGCTACCGAAACCCGTTCGGCGGGCGTGGCTTTTACAACGAGCCGAAATTTCCTCCGCCACCGATGACACCGGTGTTCCTTTACGTTTCGCTTTGCGGAGACGCTGTTCCGCCGATGCTGCGAGGTTCGACTTGCGGCGCGTGGAACTATCAAAGTGGGTGGAGAAACCACCGATACATGCGCGATCCGGGCGACTGCTACACCGCTTCGGTTGCTCGCCTCCAACCTAAGTACGGAAAGAACTTCGGGATTCCACTTCAGACCAGAAAACTGATGTGGAAGATCATCCAAGCTTTGCTTGGCTGCGTTAAGACTCCGATGCTCGCTGGCCTTTCCGCCTCCGCGAAAGACGATGGAAAGACGCTTTACTCGACTTTGCAGCAGATTTGCTACAACGAGTATCTCGCCGGTCGAATCAACGAGGAGTTGTTGTTGGCTCTGAACAACGACATCGTTTCCAAGCACGGATTTGTTGAAGGCAATTTTCTGGTGACTCGATATGAAACGGGCGGCATGAAGAGTTTTAGCATTTCCTACCCGGGAGCCGCTAGCTGCCGCGACGCTGGTGTGCGGCTAGACAAACAATTCCTCGACGAGCTGCAAAAGTTCTCCCTGGCTGCTCTTAACCAGACCATTGAAACGAAGGATGGGAAGAAAAACTTTTACAGCAACGGCAAGTGGCAGTTCGACGCTCGGCTGATGGGCGGCAAAAAACCCAAAGGCCAGCTCGTTGTCCGCGCGGGTGCAGCCCAGACCATCATCAAGGGCTACATGAAGGTTGCCTCGGTCAAGTCGCTTGGCGACTCCATGGGCCCAGAGCTTCGGGACCGGCTTGCAGATGGAACAATGCCTTGGACGTCGGTTCTCAGCGATGGAGGCATCCCAACTTGGATGGCTCTTCGAGGAAGGGCGAGGGGCGTCCGATGAATTTTTTCCATTCGCGCGCGAGCTGGACGGGCAGCTTCTCAAAGACGATTGGTTCGATGCGACCCGGATGCCAGGGTTCTCTTGTCAACAACGAGTATGGCCAGCCGTGTCCGTCCGATACGTGGACCAATGGCACGTGGAAGCGGGCGCTTGGTGCGCCCTATCTTCAGTTCTGGAACGAGCGTCGCATTCGCAGGAACCTTGAGTTCTGGACCGATCCGGCGTTTGGCAAGTACACCAAGCTGGAGGCTATGATGGACGCCGCCAGGGTCCCGCGGTCAGCGCGGATCGTCAATCCGGCTTGGCTCAAGCGGGCATTCGATGTGTTCAGCGCCATGTATCCCGAGCGGCCGAGGTGGAGGCTTCAGAAGGGACTCATCCATCCGGCCAATAGGGTCTTCCTAGACCAGCGCAAGGCCATAGACGAATTTGGCATTGGCGCGGTTCTCGGCCGATTCTTTCATTTTTTTGAGCCGGCCACTTCCGACTGGCGCATCTCGTCGCCAGCGGTGACGAAGGCCTACGAGGACGCGAAGCGGTACCTTGGCCTCCGGACTCAAGCCATGGTGGACGCTTGGTACGCCAAGGCTCACGCGCTCATCGCAGAAGTCCCAGGTTCGGCCGACGACCTCAACGTGCAGCATGAGTGGAACATGATCATCGTGAGGCCAGGATCGGTCGAGGTGCATCCTTGGATCTTCAAGTTCCTCGATCTGTTTGGACGCTCGCAGTTCCAATTCGCAGTTTCTCCGGCTCAGGTTCGAGCGACGGCGCCCAAGTTGACGGCGCTCGTCGCGAAGAAATGAGGCACGCTCCGGGCGACCTGAGGTAGACTCCCCGCCCAGAAGGATCGCCAGATGACCGCAAGCACTGTTCTCGCCGATGCTCAATTCGGAACCGCCCGAATCCTCCGCCCCTACAACGGATTCGAATCGGTCTATCAAGGACAGCCTGCGTCGACGCCAATCATGCTTTCGGAGGTCGTCGACCCGCCGGGCGGCGACCCTCTCGATCCGTCGGCAAGCACGCGCGATACCGGTTACAGCCCTCGACTCGTCCGAGGCCTCGACGTCCCGATGGGAAGCCGCGTCCTTGTCTGGCTCCCTCAGATCAGCGCCCTGGTGACCGCTCCTTCGACGATTGCGCGATACCATTGGACGTTCATTTGGCGCATGCGAAACGTCTACGACTATCGCAACGCTCGGACGCCGTACCACTTCCCCAAGCAGGCCGCCGGCGCGGGCGAGACCGGAACGGACGCGGGCCCTCGAGTGATCATTCCTGCGGCGACTCAGACGCTTCCCTATTCGGAAGCGCCCGAGCCCGCTGGGGCCACCTCCAACGTCTCGACGAACTTGCGAAACGAGGCCGTCACGACCGGGGCAACGCCGCTCGCGAGCCCGCTCTTGCCTGGAGGCCTCACTGGAATCATCCAGCAGGGCCTTGGCGACCCGAACATTTTCCCTGCAATCTCCCGTCCCATCTACCAGCTGCACGAGGTGCAAGCCTGCGGAGACGAGCTTCTGATTGGCCTGACTCGTGCTACCGACGTCACGGCAAACTGGGACTTCAACACCCCGCTCTTGAACGACTGGCAGGTGCGCCTTTACCTCGGAGATCCCACGGCCTTCCCGCCGGCGATTCAAATCCCCGACGTTGGCGTTTACGTCATGGCCGGCTCGGCGCCGTGATGAGGTGACGCATGTCAGTCAAGTACGGCAGCAATCGTTTCTTTCCCCGCGGTGACAGCGGCGGCGGCGGCGGCGGCGGAGGTGGTGGCCCTTGGACCCTGATTGAGACGAAGACGCTGGCTGCCGCAGCGTCGAGCACCTTCTCGGGTCTCGATGGAGACACCGACAAAATCTACTGGGTCGAGGGCGAGATCACGCTTTCGGCGGGTTCGCAGGTCGCGCTCTATCCGAACGGGAACGCGGGCGCTGTCTGCGCTGGCACCTATTTGGCGCTCAACTCCTCGGGAGCGCCTCCTGCAAGCGCGGCAACAAACCAGATATTGTATCCTGCCTCGACGACGCTGACGGGTACCTCGCGCGTCGCCTTCTGGTGCAGGATTGACGCCGAATCTCGAGGAGCGACGCTCCAGCAGCTCTTCCAGTGGCAGGCAATCACGCGGTTCCAGGGGCCGATCACGTTCCAGACACTCGTCGAGAACGGCGGCAACTCGTTCTCCGCGAGCCCCATCGCGAACTTGACTTCGCTTGAGGTGGCCGCAGTCGCCGGTACGCTGACTGGTCAGGTGAGCCTCTACAAGCTCTCGCGGACGTGAAGCAGATCGCTCGAGTTGTCGTGCCCGATGGGCGGGGTCGCTTTCTCGCGATCTTGCAAGACCACAAGAAGCGCAGGGTGGCTTTCCCGGGCGGCCATCTCGAGGCCGGGGAGAGCCCTGCCAGCGCTGCTGCGCGGGAACTTTGGGAAGAGACTGGCCTTCGCGTTCTTCGGCTGGCGCCTCTCTGCCAAATCGAAGGAGACGGCCGGATCACTTACGTATTCGAAGCAGTCGCCGAAGGAATCCCGACAAGCAGCCGTGAAGGCACGGTTGCGTGGCGCAGCATGGACGATTTTTTGAACGGAGCGTACGGCGAGTTTGCCCGCGCCGTGTTTGACTGCTTGTCGGCGAACCGCATGGGCTGTTGACACGATGTCAATCCGTGGGCATGCTGCGCGCCATGTCCGAGGACCAAGGCTCCGCGCCAAAGGCGCCTGAAAGTTCCGCCGCTGAGGCATCCGCGCCAAAGGCGCCTGAAAGTTCCGCCGCTGAGGCATCCGCGCCAAAGGCGCCTGAAAGTTCCGCCGCTGAGGCATCCGCACCGAAGGCATTCGGCGTGCCTTTGGACGTCTTCGTGAAGGGTGGCACCACCTCGATGCGCCACGACCGCTACATGGCGGCGATGAGTGCCGACGTGAAGAAGCGCCAGGACGAGGCCGACGAAGAGAAGCGCGTTGCCCGTGAGCACAACATCGCCAAGGGCGACATGAACGACATCGCGAGCCTCACCTCGCATGAGTTCACCGACCACCCTGAGGTCGAGTGCGCCTACGTTCCGCTCATGTACATGTCGCCCAACTGCAAGGAAGTGGACCACTACGGTGTCGGCGACATCGTCATGGTTCAGGACCCGAAGATGCAGGACGAGCTTGCCCTGATGATCTTTTGCCCCAAATGCCGCGAGCGGGGGCTTCCGGCATGGGATTGCATCATCACGATCCGGCAAGCAAATCGTTCCTGGCACCTTGACCGGCGAACCGCAGGAGAGCTTTTCATCGACCCGGATGGCCAGCCGAAGCACAGCGCCGGTCAGGTGGTCGACGGCGAGAAGTTTCACTGCCCGCGATGCAGCTGGGCGGCTTCGATTGACAAGAACCGCGTCATCACGAGGTGATTATGGCTACCCTCTCCGAGCAGCTTGCTCCGTTTGCTGAAGGCGCCGGGAACAACGAGGCATCGAAGGATGGTCGTTCGGCCGACTACGCGCGTGGCGTCGTCATCAAAGGTCCGTGGGAGACCTACGCGGATGGGTTTTCCGAGCACGTTCGAAGGAACGCCCGCGCCCTTGCTCTTGGCGGAGTGCCCGTCGCGCTGCGCAGCATCCTTCCGAAACTCCGGAGCCCTGTCGGCGAGGAGCTGAGCATCGACAGAGACTACGCCGATCTCCTCACGCGCACAGTCGGGTCGGTGGAGGCACAAGTGATTCAGGTCGTCCCGACGGACGGCTCGCTCTTCGCCCATGTGATGCACCGATACTACTCTGTCCAGGAGCTTGCGTTCATCAACAGCCGGAAGGTGCTCTACGGAGTTTGGGAGCGCTTCGCGGGGCTGCAGAGCGACGACTTGGCGGCGCTGAAGGCGGTCGGACAGGTTTGGGTCGGCTGCAACGCTACGGCCGAGTTCCTGAAGAACGAAGGCGTTCCCGAAGAAAAGGTGTTCGTCTTTGGCTGCCCTTACCTGCCGAACGATCCGATTCGGGCTGGGCGAGGACCTCGGCGCAAGAGCGATAGGCCCACGTTCTATCACCTGGGCAAATGGGAGCCGCGGAAGGAGCAGCGCAACATTCTTGGCGCGTTTCTCTGTGCGTTCCGGCCGGGCGAGGCTCGATTGGCCATGAAAACGAGCGAAAAGGCGCCCTTCTTTGACGGGTATCCGCCAAACATTCAAATCTGCCTGTCCGACTGGCTTGCAGACGATCGCGTGAAAGCGAACGGATGGAATGTGGTCAATGTGGGGAAGGATGTTCTTGCGGTCACCCATCGTCTGAGCCAGCAAGAGGTGACGAGGCTTCACTACTCGAGCGATTGCTACGTCACGTTGGCGCGAGGAGAGGGCTTCGACATGCCCGCTTTCGACGCCAAGCTGATGGGCAATCTGATGCTCTATACGCCGTCAGGAGGCCCTCAGGACTTTGCGCACCCGGAGGACGTTCGCGTCGAGTCTTCTGGGCTCGTTGATGCCCATCCCTTCTACCGGTGGGTCCCTGGCGCGCAGTACCTTGACTACCAGTTTGAGGCCGCCGTTGAAGGCTACCGGAAGGCTGCCGCGAAGATTCACAGTGGCATTTCGGCTGACGGGGATTTGTCGTCGTTCAGCGCGGAGGCGACCGGAGCCCGCATGGCTGATGCGCTTCGTCGGCTGGGAGACGTGGGCTTCTGATCATGGCTGCCGAGATCGCCATCGTCATCCCGACGCTCGTTCGGCACGACCGCCTTGAGCGGTGCCTTGAGTCGATCGAGCGGCACGCTGGGCGATGCAAAGTTCGCGTTTTCAACAACTGGAATCATCAAGGGGTCCAGCGGGTCTGCTCGGATTTCGAGGGCAGCGGCAAGGGTGCGGGCCAGACCTTCATCGTTCATCGACATCCGGAGAACCTGGGGTGCGCCGGAAGTTGGAATGCCGGCCTGAAGGCATTCTTCGAGGAGGGCTTTGAGTGGGTGCTCATCTCGAACGACGACATCGAGTTCAAGGAAGGCTCGCTTGATACGTTTCGTCGGTGCATGGAGCAAGGAGCCGACCTTTCGTACTCTCCGACGGAGTCGCTCGCCTGCTTTGCGGTTCACCGCCGCGTTATCGAACAGGTCGGCTACTTCGACGAGAATTTTTGGCCCGCCTACCACGAGGACGAGGACTACGCACACCGAATGCGGCTGGCAGGTCTGAAGCTGACACCTGCTTTGGGCGCGGAGCTGGGGCACGACCGAAGCTCGACGCTGGACTCGTCTGAGCTTTTCTGGATGCAGCACAGGACTCGCTTGGATCAGCGAAACATCATCTATTACGGCAAGAAGTGGGGAGGCGTACCGAACTACGAAAAGTACACGCGCCCCTTCGGCGATCAGAAGATGCCCCTGGGCTTCTGGCCCGAGCCCAAGCCTGTCCGTCTTGGTTTGAAGCTCGACGAGAACGATCGAATCGTTGTCGACAACGACAAGGCTTTTTCGGTTCGGCTCTACGGGTCTTTCGGAAACAACGCGAGCTTCGCGCGTGTCGCTCGAGGCGTTCACGAGGGCCTGGAGGAGCTTGGCGTTCTTGCAGGAACGGTAGAAGTCGACGCTGTCGACACCGAAGAGCTTTCGCGCGCCCCAGGCCACGACGCAACGCTTGGCCTATACGTCGGGAGCCCGAGCCTCGTAACCGTGATGCAGAGTCGCGGTCGGCACGACATGAATTTTGCGGTTCTCGCGCCCAACTCAAGCTGGCTTCCCAAGAGGCTTTTACAGGACTTGAGAGAGCGAGCGGCTATCGTCGCGCCTTCTACCTGGGGCGTCGAGGTACTGCAGGCATGCGGAATGCCGGAGTTCGCGCCCTTGCGTCACGGCGTCTCGCGGGTGTTCCGGATCATTCCGGAAATCCGGTCGCAGTTGCCCCTTCTGCGGGAGCAGGGACACTTTCGCGTGTTGCATCTTTCGAGCACCCACCTTGAGCGCAAAGGCACGGCTCAGCTCATCCAGGCATGGCGAGAACTTGTGGCCGAGGGCGCTTTTGGTGCCCATCCGAAGCTCCTTGCGGTCGTAGATGCCCCGCCAGGGACATATCCTGGCGCAGACTCTGATCCGACGATTGCGCTGTCCTCACAGCGGCTTGACGCCACCGAGGCTCAGATGGCGGCGATCTATCAAAACTGCCACGTGGTCTGTCAGCCGAGCCGAGGAGAGGGCTTTGGCATGATCCCGCTGGAAGCTCGCGCTTGTGGCATTCCAGTCGTGGCAACGGCGGCGACCGGTCATCGCGATCACATGGATCCATGCCCTCCCGGGTGCGTTGTCGTCGAGACGGGCGAAGACGCTCCCATCGACGACGGCCCCGGCGCTCTTGCCCCGTCGTTGAACACGCAGTCGGTCAAGGCTGCCCTTCTGAAAGCATACCGGCAGTGGGATGAGCTTTTCTTGGCTGCCGGAGAGGCCGCAGCCGGTCTCCATGAAACGTGGTCTTGGGCCAATCAGACGAAGCTTTGGCTTGAAAAAACAGGATTCTGGAAGGACGAAAGATGATCGACTTGAAGCGATTTACGGGCCGTGAAGTTGCCGTGCAGCTGAAAGCTGGGGAGTGCTGGTATTTCTTCATCGCGCCCCCGAAGCAGTCAAAACAGACCATGCCCGAGCTGGTTACGGCCCCCGACGAAACCGGCGCCACCAAGCCCGTTCCGATGCCGTTCCTGCAGGGTACGGTGAATCAAGACGGCGACCTGCTCGTTTCAACGCCTCACGGGGGGCTGCTTCTGGTTGCGCTTGAGCCCTCGACGATCGCCTCGGTGACGGAGTTGAAGCAGCACGCTCAGATTGAAGAGCGCTCCAATCTCATCGTGCCCGGCAACTGAGAGGTCATGCTAGCCTGCGCCCGTGCCCATTGATGCCTCACGAGTGTACGGCGAGCTTTACCAGGGAAGCGTCCCTCCGCGGGGCCCCGCTCTTGCGAGAGCGGGGTTTGACACCCTTGTGCTAGCGGCTGAAGAGCATCAGCCACCGGACTACTTGTTTCCTGGGGTGCTTGTCATCCGTCTTCCGATGAACGATGTCCCGGTGCGTCTCGAGCCGAAGGAGCTGCGCCTCGTGAGGCTGACCGCCCGGGACGTCCTCTACCAACTGGAGCGAGGCAAGCGAGTTCTCGTGACGTGCGCGATGGGGCTGAATCGAAGCGGGCTCATCTCCGCGGCCACCCTTCTTGAGGGAGGACACGCAAGTCCATCGGAGGCGATTCGGATGGTCCGCTCGGCGCGAGGGCATCTTGCTCTCAGCAATCCCAGTTTTGTTCATGCGATTGCAACGCAGCTGCGGCGACCAAGAGCCTCGGACTGACATGGACAGCATCGCTGCAAAGCGAGATTGGATTTACGCCGGGCTCGCGCACCCATCTCGGGTCATCCTGGCGAACTCGCCGCGAGGCCCAGGCTTGCCTGCTGGCAGCCGGATCGTGCTACTTGGCGATGAGCACGCGGCGGGCCTGGGTCCCTTCTTGGGCAAGCTGGCGTTGGACTCCAAGCTCAACCTGCGGTTTGAATGGGAGCGCGGCGCTCTCGCCGAACACTGGCTCTCCGTCGAAACGGCTGAGCGTGTCCGAAAGACGAAGCCGTTCTTGGTCGTTGCGACCTTCTCAACGAAGGAAGCGGACCCGGCAAAGTTGGCGAAGCGCCTCGCCGACTTCAAAAAGGCGCTCGGTGCGACAATGTTCCGGTGGATCTTGCCGTTTGAGCCAAGCGCCGCGGCTCAGACCCTAGCGCTGTCTCTTCCTGCGGCGGACGTCCTTACGTTCCATTCGCACCTGTTAGAAGTCCACCGGTCGCCGACGGGCGCCCCGTCGGCGCGAGGCTACGCTGGCTGGGCCGGTGCTGTCTGGAAGTGGATCAGGTAGGCCGCCCGCTCGAGTTTGCTTTGCGAGCGCTCTTGTTTTCGCGATACGAGACCACGCGCCCAGTCTTTTCTTCGAACGTCACGTAGGTTGGGCAAAACGCGCATTCGGCGTCAATGACGCACCGCATCATTGCGCCACCAGCCCGGCCACGAATGGGTTTATCTGGAAAGCGCAAGTACTTTTCGCACATTGGGCACCGGGCGCTCATGAGCTAAAGCGTATCACGGTCGCCGACCGCGGCGACTGGTAGGTGGACGTTAGGTTTGGGCTCCGGTACCATGTTGGCGCCATGAATCCACGATGCAGGGGCAGGCGCTCGTGAGCAGCCAGCAAGCGTTCGCGGGCTGGGTAGCTCCATCGGCTGTTGCCCCGCCATCACCATCGGCGGGTTCGCTAGTCCTGAATGTGGTGCCGTTAGGCGCAATCGACGGGACAAATCGGGTCTTCGCGATGCCGCAGAATTTTACGGACATTTCCGTCTATCTGAACGGCGTCCGTCTCATCCGAGGAGCGGATTTTACTCCGCTCGCGGCAGCGGCCGGACCCGGGTACGACCGCGTCCGACTTACAGTCGCACCGGACTCAACGGATGAGCCTGACGTTCTTACGGCAGACCTCGTCGCGGCATGACGCAAACTTGAGTTTTCAAGCCGCCTCAATGCGGCTACATAGACAGGTCAGTTCCAGAACGTTTTCATTCTCCAGGAGTATTCAAAGTGGCTCTCATTAAAGGCAAGCAGATTGGCACGGGTAATGACGGTATCGCGACTACCAACCTCAAGGACAGCGCGGTAACCAGCGCGAAGATTGCGGCTGAGTCGGTTGGAACCGGCAAGCTCGCGGACGCGGCTGTCACTACCGACAAGCTCGGCAGCGAAGCCGTCACGAACGCCAAGATCGCGTCGAACGCGGTCGACACGGCGCAGATCGCCTCGCAGGCAGTTATCACCTCGAAGATCGCGGACTCGGCCATCACGAGCGCAAAGATCCACGATGGTTCAGTGACGACGGCGAAGATCGCCGGCGGCGCTGTCGATGCCGACCGCCTCGCGACCGGCGCGGTGACGACGGCAAAGATCGATGCTTTGGCGGTGACTGAAGCGAAGATTGGCGACCTCGCGGTTGCGAGCGGCAAGATCGCGGACAGCGCAGTCATCGCGGGCAAGATTGCCGCTGGCGCGGTTGAGACGGCGAAGCTCGCCGACGCGGCCGTGACCTCGGCCAAGATCTTGGACGGCGCGGTGACCGAGGCGAAGATTGGCGACCTCGCGGTTGCGAGCGGCAAGATGGCGGACAGCGCAGTCATCGCGGGCAAGATTGCCGCTGGCGCGGTTGAGACGGCGAAGCTCGCCGACGCGGCCGTCACGA
>Ga0194115_10001036_pt1 | contig 37471 bp, 54 predicted proteins | sample TA2MahsurfametaG_3_FD_148656 | JGI IMG/M metagenome (GOLD analysis project Ga0194115, IMG submission 148656) | Freshwater microbial communities from Lake Tanganyika, Tanzania - TA2015002 Mahale S4 surface | ecosystem: Environmental > Aquatic > Freshwater > Lake | place: Tanzania: Lake... | reverse complement strand
TTTGGCAAGGTATTTCAAGAGAACCTTGTCCAACTTATGCTAAACGATAGAACCTTCTGTGACCAAATCAAAGAAGTAATGAATATTGAGTTTTTGGAACTCAAGTACCTTCAAACCTTTGTACAGAAGATGTTTGATTATAAAGACCGTTATAAGGTGCATCCATCTTATGACATTATGACTTCTATTCTCCGTGATTCTTTGGGCGAAGAAAACGAAGCCCTACAGAAGCAAGTACGGGATTACTTTGCTCGTATTCATGCAAAAGAAGTAGATGGTGCGGAGTATATCAAGGAAACTTCTCTAGACTTTTGTAAGAAGCAAAAGTTGAAGGAAGCTATGTTGAAGTCTGTAAAACTTCTTCAATCTGCTTCATTTGATGAAATCTCAAAGACAATCAATGATGCACTAAAGCTTGGTGTATCCGCTGATGTTGGGTATGATTTTATTGCAGACTTTGAGAAGCGTTTTGAAATTAAGTCCCGTAATCCTGTTTCAACTGGTTGGGGTGAAATGGACCATCTTACAAAAGGTGGCCTTGGTCGTGGTGAACTTGGCGTAGTTGTAGCTCCTACGGGTGCTGGTAAATCAATGGTTCTTGTACATCTTGGGACCGAGGCTCTAAAACAAGGAAAGACGGTTATTCATTATACTCTTGAATTAGGTGATACTGTTGTTGCTTCTCGCTATGATAGTTGTTATACTTCATTTGCTATTCGTGAGTTGCCTCAATATAAAGACCAAATTTTTGATATGATTAAGGATATGAGTGGTAAGCTTATTGTAAAGGAGTATCCTACCAAAACAGCAAGCACTAACACCATTCGTATGCATCTTGAAAAGCTAAAGGTCCGTGGTATTACTCCCGATATGATTATTGTTGATTATGGTGATCTACTCAAACCTATTTCAAATCAAAAAGAGAAGAGGCAAGAACTTGAGACTATTTATGAAGAACTAAGAGGAATTGCAGCAGAAGTTGGTTGCCCTGTTTGGACCGCTTCTCAAACAAATCGCTCTGGTCTAAATGCAGAAGTTATTACGATGGAGTCAATTAGTGAAGCCTTCAATAAGTGTTTTGTTGCAGATTTGATTTTCTCAGTATCTCGTACAGTTGAAGATAAGAATATAAATGGTGGTAGAATGTTTATCGCTAAAAACCGAAACGGTCCAGATGGTTTGGTATATCCAATCAATATGGATACGGGAAATGTTAGTATCAGAATGCTTCCCTCAACTGGCGAAACTCCATCAGAAATCGTTACCAAGTCTGCGAAAGAGCAAGAAGAAAACTTAAAGAAGAAGTATTCAAGACATAAGAAAACCAAAAAAACGGAGAACAATGAATGTACACTAGAGAACAAGTAAACAAGGCAAGTTTACAATATTTTAATGGTGATGAATTATCAGCAAACGTGTTTACCACCAAATACGCCCTAAAAGATACTACAGGCTTATATATAGAGCTTACCCCAAATGACTTACATCGTCGTTTGGCTAAAGAGTTCGCTCGTATTGAAGCACGATATGGTGGAAAGTCTGCCCTATCAGAAGAACAAATTTATTCATATATCAAAGATTTTAAGTACATTGTTCCACAAGGTTCTCCAATGTTTGGTATTGGAAATAGTTTTGTAAACGCATCACTTTCAAATTGTGTTGTAGTTGCTTCACCAGACGATAATGTTTCTTCTATTGTAGATTCTGGGAAACATCTTGCTAACCTTTTCAAGCGTCGTTGTGGTGTAGGTCTTGATATTACAAATCTACGTCCAGAAGGTATGGCAGTAAACAATTCTGCTGGTACTACTACAGGTGCTTGGTCGTTTGCAGACTTCTATTCATATGTTTGTCGTATGATTGGTCAAAATGGTCGTCGTGGTGCTCTTATGATTTCTATTGACGTAAGACACCCAGATGTTGACAAATTTGCTAAAATGAAGCATGATCTAACAAAAGTAACAGGTGCAAATGTCTCAATCAGAATCACAGACGATTTTATGGAAGCTGTCCAACAGGATGCGGATTTTACTCTTAGATTTCCTGTTGATTCCTCTAATCCTACTTACACTAAAACTATTAGAGCCAGAGAACTTTGGAAAACCATCGTTGACTCAGCCACGAGAACCGCAGAACCCGGACTCTTGATGTGGGGTAATATTGAGAAATATCTACCAGCAGAATCATATAAAGATGTAGGCTTTAAAACTCTTACTACAAATCCATGTGGTGAGATTCCTCTTTCTGCTTATGATTCATGTAGACTTATCTCAGTAAACCTCAAATCATTTGTTACAAATCCATTTACAGATAATGCTGCTTTTGATTACGAACATTTTGAGACTGTAGTTAAACACGCTATGCGTCTATCTGATGATTTGATTGATTTGGAACTTGAGAAGTTGCTTTCAATTATTGATGCAGCAAATACAGAAGATGAAAAGGCTCTTTGGCAACAACTTTATGATGCTTGCAAGAATGGTCGTCGTACAGGTCTTGGCACTCATGGTCTTGCAGATGCTCTTGCTTGCATGAAACTTGCTTATGATTCCGCAGAAGCTCTCGTTGTAATTGATAGAATCTATTCAACTCTAAAAGAAAGTGCTTATACAGAATCTACATGGCTTGCTAAAGAGCGTGGTTCATTCCCTGTGTTTGATTGGGAGAAGGAGAAAGATAATGCATTTATTCAATCTCTTCCAACTGCAATCCAAAATGCAATCAAGACATTTGGACGTAGAAACATTAGTATTCTAACAAATGCTCCTACTGGTTCTGTTTCTATTATGTCTCAGACCTCCTCTGGACTTGAGCCAGTATTCCGTAACTTCTACATTCGTCGTCGTAAACTTTCTCACAATGAGCAAGACCAAGCAGCAGCATTCGTAGACGTTACTGGTGACCGTTGGGCTGAATACCGAGTTTATCATCACAATGTACAAGAATATCTTTCTAAGAATGAAACAGACCAAATTCCTTCTTTCTTTACAGAATCAGATAAGATTGATTGGAAACGTCGTGTAGAGATTCAAGGTGTAATTCAAAAACACATTGACCACTCTATTTCTTCAACAATCAATCTTCCAAAGGGTACTTCTGCTGATACAGTTTCTGAACTTTATCAACTTGGCTGGAAGCTTGGTCTAAAAGGAATTACAGTTTATGTTGATGGTTCCCGTGATGGTGTTCTTCTTACAGAAACCAAGAAAGAGACATTCCCACAACATGATGCACCAAAACGTCCATCTGAAGTAGAGTGTGATATCCACAATGTTTCTGTAAAGGGTGAAAAGTGGACAATTCTTATTGGGCTTCTTGATGGTAAACCTTATGAAGTTATTGGTGGTGCTAACAAAATTGTAGACCTTCCAAGAACTGCAAAGAAGGGTAAACTAATCAAGACTTCTCTCACAAAGACACAAGCACGTTATGATTTAGTCGTTGATGAACTTACCGTAAAAGACGTAGTAAAAGTATTTGATAATGCAAACTACTCATCATTTACTCGTTTACTATCTCTTTCACTTCGTCACGGAGCCAAAATCAATTACGTAGTAGAACAACTTCAGAAAGATGAAAGCTCAGATATGTTCTCCTTTGCCAGAGTTATTGCAAGAGTACTGAAGCAATACGTACCAGATGGAACAAGAGTAAGCAGCCAGAAGACTTGTCCAGATTGTAATTCAACAAATCTTATTTATCAAGATGGTTGTGTAACCTGTGGAGATTGTGGGTTTTCTCGCTGCGGATAGGCACTATTTAGGCATTTAGCACAACCATAGACTTATTACAAAATATCTAAATAACTATTGCATTATCCCCGATAGGTTATTATATTTAGCCTATCGGGAGTTTTTGTTATGAAACTAAACCATTTAGTACCAAGAATAGACGCAAATCAAAAATGTAATAAAACAGACCCAAACAGTAAACAACACTTTTGGGTTTTATCTGGAAGAATAGAAACAACTATTTCAAATATGATTAGTATTGATTTTATTTGTAAGTATTGCAATAAAAGAACAACTAACTTCCTAACTGTTGATGAATATAAATTAAATCAAAAATTATTAGAGGACACAAATGTTTTTATCTCCACGAAATAGATATATCTTTGTAGAACCAGTTGAAATAAAAAAAAAAGTTGAAGAACGTACTTTTGTTGTTCCAAACGAATATGAAGAAGTAGAAAGATATAAAGTAGTTAAGGTAATTGAGGATTCTACTGCCGTTTATTCACCAGATTCTTTTATTCTTGTTCCTACACAAATGCTTGAAAAGATAGAACTAAATGGTAAAAATTACTATTTAATTACAGACAATTATGTAATTGCCGTAGTAGTACCATTGGAGGAATAAATCTTGTCTATCACCCTAAACGAACTTAGAAAGCTTGTAAAAGAAACCTTACAAGAAAGTAATCTATTGACCGAACGCTCTGCTTATGATAGAGTTGTAAAAGCTCTAAAGGGTGAAAGAAATAATATTAATTCTGTTGGTATTATGACAGCCCAAAATCCAGATGGTCAAAAACAATCAGAAGAATTCAACCAAAAGCAAAATGAAAAACTTATTGCCTTTCTAAGATACATGAACCTTGGACATTATCGTATTGGTGGTAAATTTGCTGGTGCTGAAGAAGAATCTTTTGCTATCAACAATGTCACAAAAGAAACCATGATAAAGCTTGGTAAACACTTTGGGCAAGAATCGATTATTTGGGGAGAAAGAATCGGACCAGATGAATTTTTATTTCATTATATTGATTCCGCTTCTGGTGAAAGTCCAACAGAACCTGTATCAATGGTGTTGACTCACCCAGACCCAGCGGTTATAAGTAGAAAGGATATGTATTCAACCGTAGGCAAAGGGAAGAAAACAAAGAAATTTGTTATTCCGTTTTTTGAGGATGGATATGCCCACAGGAATTTTAAACAAAAAGATGGAAAAAAACATACTATACAATAAAGAAGATATACTAAATGAAATTAGTAAACTAACAGAAAGCATAAATAATAGAAAAATTCTCATACTTGACAAAAGCAAGACAAGTAAATACATTTGGCATCACGAACGAATGATGGAATATGAATACAGTAAAATTCGTGAGTTAGAATATCAACTTTCAAAAATGGAGAAATAATGTCAGTTAATGAAACACTAAAAGAAGACCACATCGTAAATTATATCTCTTCTCTTTCAACAATTGAAGATGCTATACAACCTTATAAGGACCAACGCACAGACCTACGAACTGAATATATTGAGAATGGATGGCTTACAAAAGAGGATATTCGCACCGCCGTAAAAGCTTATCGACTTATGAAGCAAGAAGTAGACTTTGATGAACTTCGTGCTACTTATCGTACTCTTCGCGGTACTGTAGAAGTTGAATCAAAAACGGAATAATAATGAAGTCCATTCAGCTATATGATGATGGAATTGGTAAAGTAGAACTTGTTGATTTTGTCGGGAGCGACCTAACTGTAGTTAATAGTGCTAGAGTTAGTTTTGGAAAACACAAAGAAGAGTTAGACACTAATGATCAAAAGCTTATTGATTACCTTATTAGGCATCGTCATACTTCTGTATTGGAGCACAACTTTGTAACCTTTAGATTTAAGGTTCCACTATTTGTACGCTCACAGCACCATAGACACAGAACTTGGTCGTATAATGAAATTTCTAGACGCTATACGGAAGAAAACCTTCAATTTTATGAACCAAAACAATTTAGAACACAGCATAAAAGCAACCGCCAAGCAAGTAATACAGAAGATTTAATTAATCCTTGGGTAGAAGAACCAGACCAATGGATACAAGGTCGTAGAGTACAAGATGCTGTTAGGGACCATCATATTGAAAGTGTTGAGCTTTACAATAAAATGATGGAACTTGGTGTATGTCGTGAGCAAGCCCGTGGTGTTCTTCCTCAAAATCTCTATACTGAATATTATTGTTCTGCCAATCTGAACAATATCCTAAAGTTTGTAGACCTTCGCACACATGAAGGAGCACAATGGGAAATTCAGAGAGCAGCAGAAGCAGTATTAGATATTATTTCTGACCTTTATCCAATTACGGTGAAAGCCTATCAAAAGATTAGGAATGAGAAACACGGTTCATAAATATGATACTGTAATTGTAGGTTCTAGTTTAGAAGCCTTACTTTACGCTTATATAACAAAATATCCAGTATTCTTTGCTGGCTTAAGATGCCCATTTGAGTTTGAGCATTTTGAGCCAGCTTTTTCTTTTCCATTGGTTGATTCCGAATCCCATACTATAAAATCAAACTTAGGTGATATAAACTTAGGTATAAACAAGTTAGATTTATGGAATAATCTTATGTTCTGCTTATCTATGTCTGGTCAAATTCCTATTACGGGTGAGGTGAATTCTTTAAGAATTGATAATGGTACTCTTCGAATAAACTCAAACAATAGGCTTCTAGTAATAGAACCGCAAAAGATATTGTTGTTTGATGATTTAGGCATTGAAGGACTAGGGCCAGCAAAATTAAAAGTAGGTAAATTTACCTCTTATGATTATGTTGAATTCAATAGTATGTATGCTCACGAATATGATTTACTAAAAGACAATAAAAACAACATAATATCAGAATTATGGTTTGTTTCACCCCCTAATGATACGAGATATAAAGATGGATTCTTAATTTCAACGTTCAAAACCAAAAAAGAAATGGATAGGGATCTTGCAGAATATAATATAAAGTTTAGATTAAAAGACATATTCAAGAAGTATGGAATAAAAGGCAAAGCAAATGGATTCCATCATATACACAAACATATACAAAGATATAAACAAGTTAGATATACACTAAAAGAAAGAATTATTGTAGAACCAAAGAATGTTTACGAAGACATTGACAACATTTTATATATGTTATATGATATAGAATCTATTATGAAGCAGTACCAACCAAATCAAGAAGTAGATAAAATATGGAAGTTATCAAAAACAACATAGCAGGTATTGTTCCTGTGGCTGGTCAAAGAAAAGATTTTAATCTTGATTGGCACGATTGTATGATGCCTATTGGACCAGATTATTTGGCAGTTGAAAGAGCAGTTTTTGAGTGCGCTTATGCTGGTTGTTCTTCTATTTGGATTATTTGTAACGACGATATTGCTCCTCTTTTGAGAAGAAGAATAAAAGATTTCATATTAGACCCAATTTATCAAGATATTAAATTTTCAAGACGTAGATTTTTTTTAAAAGATGTAAAAAATCAAAGACTTATACCTATTTTTTATGTACCTATCCATCCAAAGTTTAGGGACAAAGTAGATGGACTTCCTTTTTCTATTGTACAAGGTGCCATGTATGCTACCAAAGTTGCAAAAAGAATATCAGAAGCTTCAACTCCTACTATGTTTTATGTAGCTTTCCCATTTGGAGCTTATGAGCCAACGTTTATTCGTTCTCTGAGAAAAGAAATGGCAAAAAATAAAACAGTTATGGCGTATTATAATGGAGAAAGTGTCAAAACTGGTTCATATTTGGGTTTTTCATTTAGACCAGAAAAGATAAAAGACTTCTTTAATAAAATAAAAGAAGGTGCCAGAAAGACCGAACGTAATGAAAATGGAGAACTAGTTACTTTACCTAAACATAAACAATTTAGAGCTAGGTTCTTTACATTACAAAATATATTTGATGATTACGAAACCGACATTCAGAAAAATATAAGATGGTATCACGGTATTCATTGCTGGCACACATATAGAAGATTTTTGGCGACTGACCAGAATTATTACTTGAATTTAAAAAAACCAAAGTTTCTTAGAGCAAGACACATTTCTGAGTTTAGATACAAATATGGGGAGGACTTATGATGAGTATGTTCGATAGTATTGAAATTGAAAAAGATATTCCTAATGGTCCAGATGCTGGTGAATATCAATCAAAAGACTTAGATTGCCTTATGGATCATTATATACTTGAGGATAATCGTCTTTATAAAAAAATATACAAATACAACCCTGTTCCAAAAGAAAGACGAAAAAACATCTTTCATTTAATTGAATCTGAATTTATAGGTTTGCTTGACCTTAATTTTCATGGTTGGATTGAAATTTATGGTGCTTATGAAACATGGAAACTTAAATTTACAGATGGTGAAATAAAGGAGTGCAAAATGACAGAATCTCTTCCAAAACCAGAACAAAAAGAACAAGATAACCCACCAGAAATAGCATATTGGTCTGGTGATGGTTATGAATATGAAGTTGACGACGATGAAGATGAGAGTTATTAAACAATAGAGGTAAGTATGAATATTCCTTTTGTTGGGTTACATGCTCACGATGGGTTTTCTATTTTTGATGGTATGTCTTTGCCAAGTGAGCATATGAACTATGCTTATTCTAATGGCATGGATGCTATGGCTATCACAAATCATGGACACATGAATTCGTTAGGTTATCAGGTATTTCATGCTAAAAAAATGATACAAGAAGGTAAGCAATTTAAGCCACTTTTTGGTGTTGAAGCATATTTCATTCCTTCTATAGAGGATTGGCGTATAGAGTATGAAAGATATAAGGATGATAAAAAAAATAAAGTAACAGATGATGAATCTATTTCTGGTGCTACTATTGAAGATGAAGCAGCAGCAAAGAAAGAAAACAAGTCTGTAATCAATCGTCGTCGTCATTTGGTTTTGCTTGCTATGAGTCAAAAGGGGTTGAATAATGTTTTCAAGCTTATTTCAGAGTCTTACCGTAACGAAAACTTCTATCGTTATCCTCGTATTGATCTTGCTCTGCTAGAAAAGTATAACGAAGATGTGATTGCCCTTTCCGCTTGTTTGGGTGGTGTTTATGCTGGTTGTTATTGGGAGAATCGTGAGAAGGGCGAAGAAGCTATTCTTGATTCTTTCCGAGATATGACAAAGCGTATGGTTGCTATTTTTGGTGACCGTTGGTATGGTGAACTTCAATGGAATAACGTACCAGAGCAGCATATTCTAAACAATTATATTATCAAGATGCACCAAGAGTTTGGAATTGGTCTTGTGTCTACTTGTGATTCACATTATCCAAACCCAGATGCTTGGAAGGACCGCGAACTTTATAAGCGTCTTGGTTGGCTTGGAAGCGGGAAGCCAGAGTGGGGAGATAATCAACTTCCAAGTGGCGTTGAGCAAATTGGTTATGAACTATATCCAAAGAACGGTAACCAAATGTGGGATGCTTACAAGAAGTATTCTGCACTTTCTCCCGTTCAATATGACGATAATTTGGTCATGAAATCTATTACAGAGACTTATAATATCGCTCATAATAGAATCCAAAAGTTTATGCCAGATGCTACCGTTCGCCTACCAGAATTCGTTGTTCCTGCTGGCTTTACTGCTGGTGAGGCACTAAAGCATTTCTGTATGGAAGGTCTGCGTAATCTTGGACTTCTTGAAAATAGTGATTACGTAAATCAGCTTGAATATGAGCTTGATGTTATTGAGGACCGAGGATTTAGTAAATACTTCCTTACGATGAAGGCTATTTCCGATAAGGCACAACAACTTCAACTCGTTGGTGCTGGTCGTGGCTCTGCTGCTGGTTCTCTTGTTTCTTATGTACTTGGAATTACACAGGTTGACCCTCTAAAGCATGGACTTCTATTTAGCCGCTTTATGACGAAGAATCAAGATGGTTTCCCAGATATTGATTATGACGTTTCTGACCCTATGGTACTCAAGGATGTTCTAATCAAAGAATGGGGTGATACTACTGTTGTTCCTATTTCTAACTGGAATACTCTACAGCTAAAGTCTCTTGTAAAGGATATTAGCAAGTTCTACAATATTCCATTCAAGGAAGTAAATGAAGTAACTTCCAAAATGATGAATGAAGCTATACCTTTAGCTAAGAAAGACCACGGTATGAAAGCTGGTGTCTATACTCCAACATTTGAGGAAGTAAAGAAATATTCTAAGTCTCTACAGGACTTTTTGGTACAATATCCACACATTGCAAATCACATTGATGCTTTGTATGGTCAAGTACGTTCCTGTTTTACTGACAGGGTAGGAATCCTTACTAATGATGGCTATAAAAGCGTAGTGGATATTGAAGATGGTGATAAGATTGCTTATTATGGAGAAGATAATAGCATTCATTTTAATGATGAATACGAAATTTATTTCCAAGGAACAAAAGAAGTTTATGAGGTAGAACTTGAAGATGGTACTACAATCGAACTAACAGAAGATCACAAAGTCCTTACTCAAGATGGATACAAACAAGTAAAAGAATTGACAGAAAACGATTTACTTTTTAGTATTGAGTAATGCTTTTACATACAACAAAAGAGTGTGTGCTGAAGATAATGGGTTTAGTGTATTGACGTTATGGGAAAGCGAATTAAAGTATCTGACTACAGAACAAATAAAGGAGTTTTTACGTGAAGCCATTAAAAGTAAAAGCAATAACCAAACTTCGTAATGATAAAGTTTACGACATTAAACATCTACTTGATAGTAAACAATTTTTAAACAACCATCCAAATTTGGTAGCTAATAGCTTGATTATTTCAAATTGTAGTAGACACGCTGGCGGCGTGGTCGTAGGCGAACAGCTTGATTATTATATGCCGCTAATTAATTCCGATGGTGTACGTCAAACTCCTTGGTCTGAGGGCCAAAACGTTCGTCACCTTGAACCAATGGGATTTATTAAGTTCGATATTCTTGGACTTGCAACTCTAAAGATGATTGAATCTTGTATTCGTCATATTCTGAAGCGTCACCACAATATTCAAGAACCAACCTTTGACCAAATCAAGAAGTTCTATAACGATAATCTCCATCCAGAAAAGATGAATCTGTCTGATAAAAAGATATATCAGAACGTATTTCACGAAGGTAAGTGGGTTGGAGTGTTCCAATTTACTGAACGTGGAGCACAAGACTTCTGTAAGCGTGTAAAGCCAAACAATATCATTGATTTGTCTGCTATTACTTCTATTTATCGTCCCGGTCCTCTTTCTGCGGGTGTAGACCAACAATATGCAGATGCAAAGGAAAATCCATACAAAGTCAAATATCTTCATCCACTTGTAAAAGAAGTGACCAAAGAGACTTATGGATTCCTTATCTTCCAAGAACAAATTGCACTTCTAGCACACAAACTTGGTAAGGACGTATCTCTTGACGAGGGTAACAAACTTCGTAAACTACTTACCAAAAAAGGAACTGGAAAAGGCTTTGAAGAAAAAGATAAGATTCATGCGAAGTTTATTGAAGGTTGCGGAGAGAAAGGAATTACTCAAAAGCAAGCTCAACAACTTTGGGAAACCTTTGAGTATTTCTCTGGTTACGGTTTCAATAAGTCTCACGCCGTTTGCTATTCAATCCTTTCATATCAATGTGCTTGGCTTGCAACTTACTATGAATGTGAATGGCTCTGTGCGTTCCTTGAAAAAGAATCTGAACAGGATACAAGCAAGGACGATAAAATCAACCGTAAAGAAAAGGCAATCAATACTGTAAAGTCTCTTGGATACAACATTTCTACACTCAATATCAATAAGTCTGGAAAGGTTTGGGAAATTACTGCTGATGGGAAGGAATTTGTTCCTCCACTTACTTCAATCAAAGGACTTGGAGAAGCTGCGATGTTGCAAATTCTAAATAATCGTCCTTTCAATAATGTTGAGGATTTCTTGTTCAATGAGAATGTTTCTTATTCTAAGCTAAATAAGAAAGCACTTGACGTTCTTATTCGTGCTGGTGCTTGCGACAGCCTTATTGATAGCAGATTTACAGGTGCCAAACACTTCTGGTCTGCTGTAGCTGTAGACCGTCCAAAGAATAAGAAGATTTTCCATCAGAATATCGAGACTTATAAACCAGAAGGCGATTTCTCTTTGGAAGAAAAGATTGAGTATTTGACTGATCTAACAGGCGAATATCCAGTTTCTATGGTTCTACCTCCAGAAATCTCTAAGAGACTTGAAGAGAAGTATGTTCCACCAATTGGAGAATATGACGAGGAAATTGGACTTACTTGGTTTGTAGTCAGAAACTGTGTTAGAAAGACTAGTGCTGCTGGCAAGGATTATCTTGTTCTTGAAGTAATTGATGACACAAATACAATGGTGCAAATTCGTTGCTGGGGCGTAAAGCCAAATGAAAATGTCTTGAAGAATCGTGTTTATATGGCGAAAGTCGAGTATGATTCTTCTTGGGGATTTTCTATGAGAAATATCGCTTCACAACTGAAAATGATTGCTTGACCACTAAACCCTCTTGAGATACACTACAGGTACTCAAGAGGGTTTTTCTTTGTCTCAAAATCTTGGTTATGCTTGCATCGTTCATCAATTCTCCGAACTACCCGCCAAAAAGCGTATTACCACCAATCGTTCTATGATTCGTAGAACCTTTGATGAACGTGGTGTACAATACGCATCAGAACTTGCTCTACAAAATGTGCAAGACCTTTACAAGATTCTTCTATGGAACGAAGAAAACAATATCAAATTCTATCGTATGTCCTCTGATATGTTTCCTTGGGCATCCGAATATGGTATCTACAACATGCCAAACTTTGATGAAGTATCTAAGATTCTAAAGAAGTGTGGAGATTATGCTACAAAGAATGGGCATAGACTTACATTTCATCCCGGTCCTTTCAACAAGCTTACTTCATCAAACGAGCAAGTAACGAAGAACACAATTGCAGACCTCAAAATCCATGCTGACATTATGGATATTATGGGTCTATCAAATACACATTACAACAAAATCAATATTCATGTTGGTGCTACGTACAAAGATAAGCAAGCGGCAGTAAACCAGTTTCTAAAGAATTACGAAACTCTGCCCGATAATATCAAGGGAAGATTTACACTAGAAGTAGACGACAGACCAAGCCTCTACAATGCCAGCGAGCTTTATGAACTTATTTATAAAAAAACTAATATACCAATTGTTTTTGACTATCATCATCATTCACTTAACTCTGGTGGTATGTCTGTATACGATGCACTTCATATGGCGACTTCTACGTGGGGCAGCATCAAGCCTGTTGTACATTATTCAGAGTCTCGTTCCGAAGAGCAAGGAATAAAGTGTCCTCCACAAGCACATTCTGATAGCTATCGAAATGTTGCAGATACGCATGGTTTTGATGTAGATATTATGCTAGAATGTAAGCTAAAGGAAATTGGCCTTTTCAAATATCGTGAGCTACTAAATGCCTAAACTTACTTTTATATCAGACACGCACAATAAACATGGAGCAATCAGTATTCAACCTACTGATTTCCTTATCCATACTGGTGACCTAACTTCTAAAGGTACTCTGCCAGAAGTAGCTGCTTTTTTGCATTGGTTCAATCAACAACCAGCAAAACATAAGGTATTTATTGCTGGTAATCACGATTGGCTTTTTTATGAATCTCAATTTCAAGCCAAAATGCTACTTCGTGATTATCCAGACATTACTTATCTAGAGGATTCATCTGCTCAAATTGAAGGGATAAACTTTTATGGCTCTCCCTATCAACCTATATTTTATAATTGGGCTTTCAACGCGAATGAAGAAACTCTAAAGAAGAAGTGGCATGAAATCCCAGATGGAACTGACATTCTTCTTACACATGGTCCTGCTCACGGTATTCTTGATTTGACATACCATCAAGAAAACGTTGGTTGCAAGTCTCTAAAGTTCCATATTATGAATCGTGTAAAGCCTAAGATATTTGCTTTTGGTCATATTCACGAAGGATATGGAACGCATAAGTTTGAGGATACACTTTACATTAATTGCTCCTCTCTAAATCGTAGATATCACCCAGAAAACCCACCAATTATTGTGGAGATATAATGAGTACAAAGTGTACTATTTCGCATGATTCACAATATCATTTATATCAAGAGATATTTGATGTTTCTAATGTGCATCTTGAAATCTACGACGTAAATTTTGAGGCAACTAATAAATCAGTAAAGCTTGAAATCCCAATTAAAGCTTGGAGAGCCATGATTGAAGATTGGTCAAAGCGTGGTTGGCCCGTTGAAGATGATAATAAAGAAATAGAAATCTCTACAGAATGGATTGAAAGTTTGCAGAGATTAGTTACATTGAAACAAACAAAGGAAAAACATGAGTCTAAATCTGAAAGTGAAGAAACTTGATAATTTTGTAAATCTTGAACAAAGAGTATTTGGTAATGCTGGTATTGACCTTTATTCTGCCGAGGAAGGTATTTTGCTTGGCGGACAAAGAATGGCAGTATCTGTAGGGATTGCTACATCCTTCAATCCAGAATATTATATGCGTGTTGCCCCTCGTTCTGGACTTGCAGCGAAACATGGAATTAATGTTCTTGCTGGTGTTATTGACTCTTCTTATCGTGGAGAATGGAAGGTTATTCTTCATAATACAACAAATACTTCTTTTGTTTTTCATAAAGGCGATAGAATTGCTCAAGCTATTCCAGAGCGTATCTCAAACGATGATTTTCAGTTTGTCGAAGAGCTAACCGATACCTCCCGTGGTTTTGGTGGCTTTGGATCAACGGGTCGATAATATGAGTCAAAGAAAACAAAAAAAGATGCAACGTGCCATTCAAGAAGCAACATTTTTATTTGACAAACTACCTAATAAGTGTGTAGGCTGTTCCAAACCATTTGATAAGCATAGTAAAGAAGCGGCTACAGAATGGACCGTAAATATTTTCAAAGAGTCTGAAACGGTAAAGGTTTATTGCCCCGAATGTTGGAAAGATGTACAAGCTTGGGCAGAAGATGCAGAGAAAATAAATGTCTGATATAGATAAATTACAACTGATGGAATTAGCCAAATCTATATTTGAAGATAAAGAGAAGGTAAATCATCCTTCTCACTATAATCAAGGACAAATTGAAGTTATTGATTATATAGAAAATATTGGCATGGGTGAAAATTTCTGTGCTGGAAATGCGATAAAATACATTTCTCGCTATAAATATAAAGAGAAACCACTTGAAGATTTGCGAAAAGCAAAATGGTATGTGGAAAGGTTAATTTCTTATTATGAAAATAAAACTAACGAATAAGTCCAGTGTAAAACAGCTTACACTAAATGATTTTGAGCTTGTAGCACAATCTGACAAACCATATGTTATAAAACTGTACAGCCCTTCTTGTCATTTATGTAAAGCTTTGTCTCCAATTTACAACAAGATTTGCGAGGAATACAAAGACACATTTGATTTTGGTTCTATTAATGTAGTTTCGCAATCAAAACTTGCCAAAGCTTTTGATATCGATGGAGTCCCAGAACTATTTATTGTTCATAAAAATAAGGTATATAACATAAAGTATCCAGAGAACGATGCTGACCCAGAATCTGGTTATAGTTATGATTATATTGTTCAACACTTAAAAAATTTTGAGAGGTAATATGAGAATTGAGCGAGAAAGTCTTAGCTATGATGATATTTTAATTGTTCCGCAATATTCTGACATTGAATCTAGAAAAGAAGTAAATATTGGAAACTGGTTAGACCAAGATAGAAATTTATGGTTTGACCTTCCTATTATTTCTGCCCCTATGGATACAGTCACCGAAATCCCTATGGCTATTACTTTAGCTAGAATGGGAGGTCTTGGTATTGTTCATAGATATAATTCTGTAGAACAACAAGTACAAATTGCAGAGACACTATTTGAGAATATTGACCCAAGTAAAGTTGGTTTCGCAATTGGTATAACTGGGGATTACTTAAAGCGTGCAACCGAACTAGTTAATTTAGGAGCACGTATTTTATGTGTAGATGTAGCTCATGGAGATCACATCTTGGTAAAAAATGCCCTTTCTCATTTAAGGGGAGAATTGGGTAATGCCCCACATATCATGGCAGGAAATGTGGCAACGCTTGATGGATTTAATAATCTGGCTGATTGGGCAGTTAATTCTATTCGCGTTGGTATTGGTGGTGGCAGTATTTGTTCCACTCGTATTCAAACTGGTCATGGTGTGCCTTCCTTGGATTCAGTCGTAGAATGTGCAAGGACTCACCATAATGTGGCGGTTATTGCGGACGGTGGCATTAAAAATAGTGGTGATATTGTTAAAGCTCTTGCTGTGGGCGGTGATTTTGCCATGCTTGGTTCACTTTTGGCTGGAACCTCGGATACGCCGGGTGAAATTATTGTACAAGAAAACGGTAGTAAATCTAAGGTCTATCGTGGTATGGCATCCAAAGATGCTCAAATGGATTGGCGTGGTAAAACTTCTTCTCTTGAGGGTATTTCAACGACAATCCCCTATAAAGGAGCAACAAGAGAAATAATTGAACAACTTGAAAATGGTATTCGTTCTGGTTTTTCTTATTCTGGTTGTAGAACAATTGGTCAACTTTGGTCAAAAGCAAAATTTGTAAAACAATCACCATCAGCACAAAGAGAATCTGATACTCATATTCTATCTAGACGATAATGTGTGAAGATAAACTAAAGAAACTTTTCATAACGTTCCCCGAAAAAACCCATGTTGATTTTATCATCAGATTAAAAAATGATGATTTCCCTAATCAATCACAGTTCTTTCGGGAAATTATTTATGCTTATATAAATAAAGACCCTTTGTTTCTTGACTTCATTGATTCTATAAAACTTAAAAAATCTAAATATAATAAGAATAGAAATCCAAAAAATAGAAAGCTAATTGAAGACGGCGAACTAATTATAAAAGATTTTGGACTAGACCAAGAAGAAATTGAAAATATTTTTGATATTTTAGAACAAAATGATATAGATTTATAGTATTTTGTGATTTTAGTTACTATTTAAATTTGTAGGAGTTATACAATAATGAGCAAGAAACTTTTGTCAGAGAGTCTAGTAAATCGTTGGTCAAAATTGGCTAACATTAAAACTGGCGGTAAGAAAGTATTAAACGAAATGATGAGCAGCGAAATGGCTTATGCCCGTGAAGATGAAATGGCACCAGAAGAAGATATGGGCGATATGGGCGATATGGGTGGCGAAGAGCCAATGGATATGGATTTAGGTGCTGGTGAAGCTGATTCCAAAGAAGAAATGTCTTTAGATGTTGATAAACTTATGTCAATGATTAAAGATGCAGTCAAAGCTGCTCTTGTAGACGCTGGCCTTTTAGACGAAGGTGGCGAAGAAGAAATGGATATGGGCGATATGGAAATGGACACCGAAGGCGAAGAGGCAGAAGAAGGGGGTGATGAACTTTCTGCTGAACCCGGTGAAGAGGGCGAGGAAGAGGAAGAGGAATCTCCTATCCAAGAAGTTGAAGTTGTAACAAACGATGAAATTATAAATGAAACCCTCAAAAGAGTATTGAATAGATTAAGAAAGTAATTGTATACTAGATAATAAGCCCTTATTGTATAACTTGAGCCACACCGTAAAAAAGTGTGGCTCTTTTTATTTGACGTACCACACAAGGATGGTTATACTTATTGAGCAACGGAGAACAGAATGGCTTTTAGACTATTTGGCGGGAAAAAGAAAGTTGAAGAACACGAACATGACGATTCAGATGGTGTAGAAGAGGGTGGTGGACAGTCAGAGAAATCATCCACCAAACCATCCCTTGTATCGTTTGCCCTTCCAGCAGCAGCAGCAGAAAACGATATTCGCTCTATGGGCCTTTATGGAGAGATTGAAGAGAAAAAGGTAGCAGAGATTATTGCTGGTCTTATTACACTTGCCGCTGAAGAAACTGAAGAGCCTGTAGACCCTGACAAGCCCGATGGAGACAAAAAAACATTTGTTGAACCTATTGAGCTTTATATCTCAACTCCCGGTGGTAATGCAGATGATATGCTTTCTCTTTACGATATGATGCGTGTAACTAAAGAGATTTGTGAGATTCATACAATTGGAATCGGCAAAGTTATGTCTGCTGGTGTCCTCATTCTCGCATCGGGAACTAAAGGACAACGCAGAATTGGTAAGAACTGTCGCGTTATGATTCATTCAGTTATTGGCGGTAATGCTGGTTCTTTCCATAATCTTGAAAACGAAATGCAAGAGATCCGCCATGTTCAAGATACTTATATTAAACTTCTTGCAGCGGAAACCAAAATGACCGTTCCACAACTTAAAAGAATGATTAATAAAAAGGTAAATGTATACCTCTCTGCCGAAGAAGCTGTAAAACTTGGAATTGCTGACGAAGTATTCTAATACATAACTATTTATAAATATGCAAAATAAAGAATTCGATAAACTTGTTGAATCATTCCTAACCCCAAAGACCAAGCTAGAGGACAATAACGCCTTTAGCTTGGCTTCTTTGCTTTCTCTTGTTGAGGAAATTGAAAAAGCAGAAGTGTTAGTTACAGAAGCAGAAGTTGTACGGCAACAAATACCAACATTTATACCACAACAACAAGATGTATTATCAACTGATGCATTGAAAAAATATGATGAACTTTTAAAATCAGATGGTGTTGAAGCACCAGATAGACAAGAGTTTGATAAGTTATTAAGACAACAATTAGATTCTATTGTTGCTTCTCAATCAGACCCATTACAAAAATTAGTGTTATTTGTCAAATATTTAAATGGTTTAAAGCAAGGTCAAATTACTGAAAAAGAAATGGGTAAAGTATTTGCAGCAATAATTTTTGCAGTATCAATTCTAAAAATGATTAAAGAATACGCTTCTGCTCCTTCTGCTGCTGGTTTATTATATGAAAGATTTATTGCTTATTTCTTTCATGGGGTAATGCCAGCAGGAACCACAATTGAGGATGTAATTGTTGGTAAAGAAAAATGGTCATTAAAATTAAAATCAGATACAGATATTTCGGGTAGTATTGATGGTATGTATGAGTTTTTCAGAGAATCTCAAAATGGTGTGGTAAAATATTTAATAAGTCAAAAAATGAGGTCAACTACAGGTATTATAAGCTATGCAGTTGGATTCAACTTACAACAATTTGAAAACTTGTTGGTTAATAAAGGTCAAAAAGAAAAATATGAAAATGTAAAAAAGGCTCAAGAAACAAATGACCCTATAAAATTACAAATCAGAGATATACAAAAAAAGATAGATATCTTAAAGAGAAGTACGACAGACAATGAGCAAAATGAAATCATCAATGAATTAGAAAATGAAAAAAAGCGTCTAGCCTCTGAACTTGTTTTTCAAAATTCTTATGACCTACAGTTTTCCTTTACTATAAAAGATTTAAAAGAATATTATCTGATACCAGAACCTATTCAATTGGAGTTATCTACTGAAGATGTTTCTAAAATTATGACAAATAATTCTAATTTGTTTAATGAACAAATTAAATTAGTTCTTGAACAGGTTAACGCTGTTGCAAATAAAGTAAACAATTATCTTCTAAGTGGCGAAAAAGAAATCGGAAAAGATGCTTTAAATTCAGTCAATTCTTTAGGGTCAGAGTTAAATGCTGTTATTTCTGGTCAAAAATAGCTTGACTTCTACTAAAACAAGATTATAATACATTCACCCATATTATAGAGGTTTATATGCTCATTACTTCACATGAGGAATTACGCAAAGGTATTTCCCTTGGCGTTGATATTCTCGCAGATACAGTTTGTTCTACATTAGGCCCAAAAGGCAGAAACGTTATTCTGCATGAAAAAGATAAAGCTCCTATCGTAACAAAAGATGGAGTTTCTATTGCGAACAGTATTAATTTAGACGACCCAACTCAAAATGTTGGCGTTCAAATTATCAAGCAAGCTTCTCAACAAACTGCCGCTCAAGCTGGTGACGGCACAACTACAAGCATCGTATTAGCCCGTGCCATGCTCCGTGAGGCACAGAAGTATATTAGTGCTGGTGTTTCCCCTATCGAATTGAAGAGGGGCATGGATAAAGCCGCAGAGCAGATTGTGAAGCAAGTTGCGGAGATTGCAGTTCCTATTTCTTCTGAACAAGAGATTGAGGATATCGCTACAATCTCTGCCAATAATGATAGAGGTATCGGTAAACTTATTGCAACCGCTGTAGATAAAGCAGGTAAAGATGGCGCTATTACGATTGAAGAAGCACGTTCAGTTGAAACTTCTCTTGATGTAGTTGAAGGTTTTCGCTTTGATTCTGGTTATCTTGCAACTGCTTTTATTAATGATGAACGTCGTGGTGTTGTAAAATATGACGACCCTTATATTCTTGTTACAGATTTTAAACTTGAAACAGTTACAGAAATGTTGCCTGTTCTTGAGGTTATAGCAAGAGAAGGTAGACCTCTTGTTATTATCGCAGATGATATTGAAGGTCAAGCACTTGCTGCTCTTATTATGAATTGTGTACGTGGAACCATGAAAGTTGCAGGTGTAAAGGCTCCAAGATATGGCGAAGAACGTAGAAATATCCTTCGTGATTTGGCTGTTGCTGTTGGGGCCACTTACATTTCTACAACTGCTGGTATGAAGCTTGGTGATGTAAAAATTAAAGATTTCGGTCGTGCTAAAACCGTTGAGATTGCCAAAAATCTTACAACTATCGTAGGTGCAAAGGGTTCATATGAAGAAGTAGACCAACGAATTGAATCCCTAAAAGCAGAACTTATGGCTACCGATAATATGCATGAAGCTATGAGAATTCAAGAAAGAATTACACGTTTGGCTTCTGGTATTGCTATTATCCGTGTAGGAGCAGCAACAGAAGTAGAAATGATTGAGAAGAAGCATCGTATTGAAGATGCTCTTGAAGCAGTTAAATCAGCACAACAAGAGGGTATTCTTCCCGGTGGTGGTGTGGCTCTTCTTAGAATTTCAGACACAATCAAATACGATGAACTCAGCGAATCTGAAAAGCTTGGTGCTCAGATTGTTGTTAGAGCCTGTCAAGAGCCAATCAAACAAATGGCCCTAAATGCAGGACTTTCACCAGACCTTATTATCCAAAAGGTACAAATGGCTGGTGAAAATGATTGGTTTGATGGATACGATTTTAGAACTGACCAAATTAAGGCAATGATTAAAAATGGTATTATTGACCCTGCAAAAGTTACTCGTTGTGCAGTACAAAACTCTACTTCTGCCGCTGGTACATTAATTACAACCAACTATGCTGTAATCAAATAATCAAACTAATTAATAATAGCCACATCTTTATCTTTTGGGGAGGGGTAATACTATGTCTGAATTTGACGAGATTAAAGGCTCTATTGCCGATGTTGATAAAAAAATAGACAGAATGATGAATATGATCAACAATCTCAAAGAAAAGAATGACGACATAGGCAAAGATATAAGCAGAATGAAAGATAGTTTATATGACCCCAATGATGGTTTATTTATTAAAGTCAGAGATTTAGATTCGCAAAAATATATAATTACTGGTATAAACTCTGACATTATTCAACTAAAAGATCCAGAAAAAGGATTGTATGCTAGAGTAAAAGAAATTGAATATTGGAAAGAATCTTATTCCAAAGTTATATGGATATTTGCTTCTACTATAATCCTTATTGTAGCAAAACAACTTTGGGATTTGCTTACATAAGATAGAACGGTTATACTCCTAATGTGGAGTTTTAATGTCTAAAGCAAATAATCTGTATAAATGGTATAAGCAAAATAAGAAACAATTCACTACAGAAACAAATGATAATGTTTTATTTGTTTTTGCTTACGGTAATCAGCACGCTTATAGAAGAATCAAACCACGCAAGAATAAGTCTGGTATTCTTTGGACTTATAAGGGTGTTTTATTTGTTGACGAAACTCCTGTTGGTGTAAATGTTTCTAATAATATTGTTTATATTGACCCAATCTATCTAAATCATCTTCCAAAGATTTCTCCTGTGCTAAGGTATTGTAAAGAAATTATTACATATTTTAAAAGAAGGTCACTTGAGACTTTGCCTGTAGATGTAGATACGGTTAGTCTGATTGTAGAAAGGACTTTAGAATGAGAGTAAAATTATCTTATACAGTTGATTTTGATGATGTACCAAATGAAATACGTAGAATCTTAGATTTAAGAATTAATATTGCTTATGCAAAGATTCTTGATTCCATTCATAAAGCGATTGAGGATAAAAATTATATTGTTGCAATTGAAAAAATAGAATCTATGCGTCAAAAACTTAATTCTGTTGATTTAGTTTTAAGCGATTGCACTTCAATTCTATCAGGTTATACTAAAGCTCTAGTAATTCCAGAGAATATAAATGATACATCTGATGGAGAATGAATTAGTAGAGGGTGATCTGGCCCACATTCCATCGGGTGTATTTTTGTATGATCCTATCAATTATGATTCACCACGTAGATGCAAAATGCTAGATCAACCTTGCGTTGGTGTATTTTTAGGACAAATAAATTCATCTTTAACTAAAATTTATGCAGAAGGTGAATATTGGGCTGTTCTAAAAGAAAACGTATACAAATATAAGAGGAAAACAAATGATTAAATTTATAGAAGTTATTGAACGTCGCGGAGCACAATTTGTAGGTAGCACAAATGATGCCTATGAGTTTCGTGATGTTTACGTTAACCCAGAACATATTGTGATGGTTAGAGAAGATATTCATTTTAGTAATCAACCTTCACCACAACTAAAAAATAAAAGCTTTACAAAACTTGTTGTCAATCGTGGTTCTTCAACTTATGAGACTACTGTTGTTGGTACAGTCTCAGATATTTATGAAAACATCAACAATCGTCGTTCACTTCTAAAGGGGTAATCATGGTTTGGACTGTTATTGGGTATAAAGAAAGTAAAACTGTTGTACATATGTTTCATGGATCAAAAAGTGGTAATGAAGCAATTAGTGATGCTTACAAACTTTTTCCCGGCATTCAAGTAGTTGCCGTGGTAGCTGGTAATCATCTAAATTCAACATACACGAAGGAGCAATAATGGGTCGTCCAAAAGGTTCAAAAAATAAACCAAAAGATACACCAGTAGTTTTACAAAACGTAGAAACTACTGCGACTATTTCAGACACACCTAAGCGTAAAGGTCGCCCAGCAGGTTCTAAGAATATAAAAGAAGCAAAGCCAACAATTATTCGTACCGTTAAGCGTGGCAAGATTCAAATTATTACAGCAGAAGAAGATCAAAAGACTTCACTTGAAGTTAATGAAAAACTAAATCAAGAAGATAATTATGTAAATCCATTTGCAAGCGTAACCCACTCATTTGAATGTTCTTTTGATCTAATGTTTGAATGGGCTGGAATTGTTCCTCCAAAAGAGGACGAAAAACAAAAGTTTGGATCCTATTCTTCTTGTAGATTTCCTGTAGTATCTGCTCGTCCTATATATCCAATTGTAGCTCGTATCAATGTAGATATTGACAAACTAAGGTCAGAGGGACATAACGATAAAGAAATCTATACTGGTTGTATTTCTTATCTTTCTAAAACACAGAGCAAGAATAAACTAAAGCGTCTTGGTGATTTAATGCCTTATTATTTCAAAGTGAAGAATGATAATAGAATGTCAGTTATTTTCTTCACTAATGAAAAAAAGTCTAAAATGTTTTTTGGAGAAGGAGAATGAATTCAGTTAAATATATTTCTAAAGCATGGGGAGCAGAAGAAATATTTGCCCATACCGAGCATTATGTAGGAAAAATTATTTACATAAATCCTAATAGTAGGCTTTCATTGCAATACCATAATTTCAAAAGTGAAACTATCAGAGTCCTTTCTGGTAGACTTTATCTTCATTATCAAGTTGACCCTACGCAGCCTGTTTCTATTGTTGAAATGGTTGAGGGTGATGTATTTCATGTTCCTACTAAGCTTGTTCATAGGTTTGAAGCCCGTGATGAAGCAGTACAACTTGTTGAGGTTTCTACAACTGAACTTTCCGATGTTGTAAGAATTGATGACGATTATGGTAGACATACAGTTGATTCTAACCCATAAAATAGCAAATAAATGAATTAAAGGCAGTACAAAAAGTACTGCCTTTATTATTTTTATCTATTTATAATAGGATAAAATAATGGACAAACTACTATTGAGAAAATGGTCTGATTTCAAATATGGAGCAAAACAAAGCAATAAAACACTTCTTGAAGTTAACCAATTTTTCGTTGATAAATTTCAACGTGCTGTAGAAATGGCAGAAAGCGGTAGATTAGATACATTTGCCGAAGTTTTTGGGAATGGCACAGCAGAAGATCCAAAGCTTCGTAGAATCATGCCTTATTCTTTGGATGATAATGGTAAGTTTCTAAATATCCTTCAAAACATTAGATTTAAAGAAAGAAAAAAAATTATTAAAATGATTAATGACCTACAAGCAAAAGTTACTGATACGGGTGAAAGAGCAAATGTATATCTTGAGTTTGAACCATTTTGGAATTCAATCAAAAAGACTGTTCAAATGAAGAAAAAACCTCTTGGATGGAGAGAGGGTGATGAAATTCCAACCGTAGATGTTGATACAGTTTCTTTATCTTTAGACTTTGGATATAGGACAGAAAAAAGCAAAGGCAAAGTAATAACTTCAAGTACACCATTTTTTAAGTTATTACAAAAATACTACCCAAATGAAGTAGAATGGTGGCAAGGCAATAAAGCAAAAGGTATAAATGGTAGACAATCCTTCTTCACAAATAATTTTAAATTAGTTGAAGATTTAGGTAGAGAAGCAAGTTATGGATATGAACAGCCACCAGAAGTAGGTAGTGTTGGGTTTGTTACCATACTTACAAGACACCCAATTGATGTTCTAAGAATGTCAGACTTCTCAAATATACGCTCCTGTCATTCTCCAACTGGCGAGTATTTTTCAAATTGTCAACAAGAAGTGGCATCTGGTGGTGGTATTATCTTTTTGGTTGATAAAAAGAAATTTGATATAGCCTTTCCAGATGGTGTTATTCCACAAAAGGGAGAGATATTCGTAGATAGAGAAAGAGGTATAAAAGGATATATCGAAGCACCAGAAGCCCGTTTGCGTCTTAGAAGAGTTGAAAATACGGATACAGGAGAATCGTATTCTGTACCAGATAAAAGAATATATGGTGAACAACTCTCAAGTTTTAGAGAACAAACCTTCAAATATTTTGGTGAGTTACAAAAAGAGAAGTTTATAAAAGATGGTAAATTAGTATTACCAAAAATAAACGATTTAGTAAGATTTGGTGGACAATATGAGGACGGTGGACAACAAAACGTAGGTAGTAACTTTGTGAAATTAATACGTACTGTTGTTGAATTATCTGATATCCAAGACAGGTCTGAAAAATTAACTTCTTTTGAATTTAGAAATTTTCAATCAACTTTAGAATATGACTCAATTGAATTCGGTGGTGGCGATCCAGATGAATTTGCGGAAGCAGAGGAAGCAGATTATTCCGATAGGATTCAAGAAGAATTTGAAGATATGGTCAGATACAGAATTAGGTCATTAGAGAGGGAATACAATAATTCAGAATATATGAGAGTTCAAGTAGATATGAACAATGAACCTCTCAATAATACAACTTCAAATGCTTCTGTAACAGTAAGAATCAGATTTGGTGTTCCCAAGAAATTATTTGCATCAGAAGAACTTATGCAATCATATATCAATGGTGAAATTCCTCGCTATAATCATTTAAGAGAGGACCACATTCCCGGTCTTGATGTAAGTTTTCAATACCCAGATATGGACCTAAATGATATATATATAGGTACTTATGGTGATTCTATCATTACTGATTTTAAATATGGAGTTTCCTCAGAGTTAGAATATGAAGAAGATTATGGTGTAAGAGGTTTGTCATGGTTGCAAAATCAATTAGACGATATGAGAACATTTATAGGATATTTTGATAATATGAAAGATGGAGCACAATCCTTCATCGACCATTTATCTCAATTTGGCCTAATAGTTCCTTCTGCAAGAATGAAATACAAAGACCAAATTGACGAACTAAAAAATAGTATCTTAGAAGATGATGATTTTGAATATGAATCAAAAGGAAATAGAGATATTTTCACTTATTCTAAAGTTCCATTATTTGTATTTACCTTTCCATATAGCGGAAAATTTGAAAACACAAATAAAGTAAGGGCTATTGAAAGTACATTTGAATCAATATTTTATTTAAATATTAATAATAAAATTGACCAAGTTCAACGAGAAATAAGAAATCAAATGCCTTTATTCAAGGATATTCCTGCTGCAAGAGATAAAGAATTTGTTGAAAATTTCTTCTATACAAATATGCAACCAACACTTAGAGTTTACTCTGTAAATGCAGAAAGTGCAGTTTCAAAATTGCCCGTTGTTGCAGGTACTTCTTCTAAAGTAAGAGTTGACTTTTATTTAAAAATTGAAATAGACAACCAATCTGACGAAGAAAGAGTATTAAACAGTTTAGCTGTTTTAAATGGAATCGTACAAAATAAAGAAATGCTTGAGGATTTAGCTATGGAAACTTTCTCTGAGGCAGTAAGAGAAAGTGAAGCACAAGAGCTTGTAACAGCTATTAGAAAGATAGAAGAAACTAAAAAAGAAAGATTTAGAAGATTATTAAAAGAGTATGCAAGAAAGAATAAAGGATTAGTAAGATGAAATACACTCAAATCTTAAATGGTTGGAAGCAGTTTGTCAACGAGGGAATTACCGATCAAGGACCAGATTTAAAATACTACGCTTTCGATTGGGACGATAATGTTGTATTCATGCCCACCAAGATTATGCTTGCTGATAATACTGGAAATGAAGTTGGTATGTCAACTCACGCTTTTGCAACTTACAGAGAAAAGATAGGAAAAGAAGAGTTTGCATATGAAGGAAAGATAATAAAAGATTATGCTGAGAATCCTTTTAGAAACTTTAGAGTTCAAGGAGATAAACAATTCTTAGAAGATATAAAAACCGCTAAAACCGCTCCTGCTTTCAAAGATTTCAAAGAATGTGTTGAGGGTGCTTCTTTATTTGCTATAATTACTGCAAGAGGTCATACTCCAACAATCCTTAGAGAAGCTTGCAAATATTATATTCTTTCTGGCTTTAGTGGTATAGAGACAAATAAGGTTCTTGAAAGCATCAAAAAATTCAATGAACTTTATGGCGTAACAAAAGAAATGGGTGCAGAAGAATTAGTAGACGATTATCTTGACAAATGTAAATTTTATCCTGTATCATTCGGTGGTGGAAGTGCTGCCAACCCAGAACAATTAAAAGTAGAAGCACTAAAAAATTTTATTGAATATGTAAACAAAGAAGCTAAGTCCATAAGAAAACATGCATCAAAAGGAGCTAAAATTCAAATTGGTTTTTCCGATGATGATAAGAAGAATATTGACACGATGATTGCAAATTTTGGAGCAAGAGAAAAGGGTGGTAAGTTTAGAAAAGGTGGTAAACAATCTCTAAAGATAAACTATACAGGACACTAAAATGGAAGATAAAGATCTAATAATAAAGAAGTTGCAGGAAGAACTGGATTATATTAGATCCGAGAATGAGCTTTTATGGGATTATCTTGAGGAGTTGAAACAAGCAGATTTTCAAAGGATGCAGGAAGCTGAAAGAAAATTCATTGAGGATTTATTCAAGCGTTCTACATACGTTGGCGATGCATAATAAGTTTCAAATTGGTGACCTTGTAACCATTGTTGATAGAAAGAAACGGAAAAGATTGATTAGACAAAAGAATTATTTTGTAGAAGAAATAGATAATTTTGGAGTCGGTATAATAGTAGATAAGTTAGAACAATTGTTTGTTTTCCCTCATGGCTTGACAAACGACTCAGACGAGGATACAAAAGATAAATTAATAACAAAAAATAATTTAACTTCAACACCAACGAATATATCAAAAGTATATTGGGTTAAATTTGAAAGGATGCGTTGGGAATATGAGGATGATTTAGTACACTATGTTTTTCAAACACCCAATAATTAAATTTTCCCTTACGAAGAAAACATTGGAAGCAGAAGTCCATCCTAAAATTGTAGAAACTTTGAAGAATGAACCATATAATACTATTTACTGGTGTTGTATGGATGTTTTTTGTCACTATACACAAAAGCTGTTTAAAACTCACAATATGCAATAAAGGTCTTAATTATGTCTGAGAATAGTCGTAAGATGGAAAAGGGTTCTGCTCGCCGTCATTTCTTTGAGAATGGTGGTACTCCCTCTATGTGGCGTGGTTCTAAGCGTGTTTTCAAAGACCGCAAGAAGGAAAGCGATAAGTACGCTTGTAGAAACACGAAAGGGGAATAATCATCATGCAAAAGGGCGACTTGGTAGAACACACATTTAGATACGTCGGAAGTGCCCAAGATGTTTTACAAGAAAAAGAAGTCTTTATTATAGAAGCAGATGAAGGTGATTTGGTGGTTTTACGCCCTCTAAACCCAAGAAGCCCCAGAATTTACACAGATACAGATACAATTAAACTACCTAAAGAATATTTAATTAAGAATGCAAAAGTTATAAATGGAAACACAAAGATATAATGTTGGAGATTTAATTGTAATAAATCCAATGTACTATACGTTAGAAAATAAAAATAATCATATTATTATATGTATTGTTCTTGATTATCTTAAAAATCCATTTGAACATTATATCTTGACAAATCTATTTGATAATGATAACTTAATAAAGTTCAATAGAACCAAAGAGTTTGTTGAGAAATATTATGACCCTTACAAAACTTAGAAAACAAATCTCAATAAGAATGGATAAGTTAAAAGACCAAAAACTATTGGCTTGGGAACGTAATTTTTATAATTCTTTTAAGGACATAACAACCTTAACCGAACGACAACTATCTACGTTGACAAAGATAGAGGCAAGGTTAAACAAAAAGAACAAAGAACACGAAGATTGGTTGAAAGAATGGAACTTACAAAAAGAATCAAGCTTTCAAATGGCTTGTGAGTATTATTCAACCTATTTCTCCGGTACAAAAGGTTTTAGGCGTATGTTCATGAAGCACTATAAAATAATTAAAAGTGCTAAAAGAAATCCTAATGACATTGTACCGACTCGTAAACAATATAAAATTTTAGTAGAGAATAAATATGTTAAGAGGGCTATTGATGCGTATTTTGATGATCCCAAGTTTAATATTGGTGATCTTGTTTATGTAACTGGTGAATTAACTCATAGGTTTCTAAAAGAAAATAGGTGGGTCGGGCTTGTAATTAAACCTGCTACAAGAGAATTTAGAAAGAAAGAAAAGAAATATGTTGTCAAACCTATAAGCAAGGTTACGTTTAATATGTATACGCAATTTGAAGATACGATAATCCCAGAAAAATACCTTTTCTTATACAGGGGTGCAACGTCATAATTTTATAAATAAACTTGTAGTAATTAAAATAAACCCCTTGTTGTAGATTAATTAGTTGCTGTTACAGTTTGAAGGCTAATAGCAAATAAATCATGAGTATTCCATGAATTTGTCCTGTTATCATGGCTCTCTTGTGACCTCGTTAAATCTGATACGTCGGATACCTTGCCACAAAGCAAGGCAGAGGTTATGATGAAAGTATATAGGAATAGTGAGCAGACGGCGAGAACAGTCGAAAGCCTTCATTTTTTATCTATTACAAGTTTATTTATAAAATTATGAAAATGCTCTTCAAAAGTTTTGTGCTTGACACCCTAATCAAAGCAATCTTTGTTTTGTTCTTCAATATAATTTTCACAATCATTTTTGGCTATATTAAATTTTCATTCTTTTAAAGAGGTAACAAATGGATAAGTTTGTTTTAGCAGTTCTTATTGCTGCTCTTGTATTAATGCCAGTAATTTTGGCTGGTTTACTTTTCTAAACAATGGAGTATAAAATGGATTCTGTTCGTAAATTTCGTGAAACTGAAAATTCTGTATTTTTTCTTTCTTCTGGTAATACCGATAAGCAAGCTGGAAGTAACAAACTTAGCATTACTGTTAAATCTGATGATTGGCGTGTAGATGGTCATACTGTCCACATGAATCTCCGAGAGGCTAAGGTACTTCAGCGTTTTCTAAACGACACACTTGATAACTAATTAATAAACGAATAAGCCTCTGATTCACAAAGTCAGAGGCTTTTTGGTATTACATGAAAAGAAAATATCAAATTGGTGACATAGTAAAGTGCAACAGAACCTTTAGAACCATGTTAGATCATGACTCAGATAACCATTATGGAATTATTTGTTTTGTAGGTTATTCAGATCTTATGTGTAGACAGATTTTTGATGTACAATGGTTTGACGGATTACAAACTACGTGTTATGATTATGAAATCAAACCATTTAGTATTAGGAAAAAGAAAAATGGCTAAGAAGACAAGGACGTTTAGGATTGGTGATATTGTTAAGTGTAATGTTCAGACCATTAGCGATGTTCGTGAGCATGACCCATACAACGATGAGACAAGACTAAAGAAGAGAGAAGTTACTACTAAGTCTGATACTCTACTTATCCTTGGGCATGATGGAGATAAGCGTTTTATTGTCGTTCCTATGGGCGAAAATATCTATTATTCTAATCGTAAGTATTTTTCTTTTGGTGGTTTCAATAAGTGTTTCAAACTTCTTGTCAGCTATGTAAATAGTAATTGTTGTCTTGTTTCATAATGGCTCAACAATTAATACCAAAATTTGAAATAGGAGATTTTGTATTACTTGATCTTTCTGTTGATTCATATTATGGTGTTATTTCTGATATAATAATAGACCCTACGCAAAGAATCTCAATAAAATATACAATCTATGTTTTAATTGATAGTACAAAGGTTACTGACGCTTATGAAGATTGGCTTACATTAGTTTCGGAGCTTAAATGATTGTAACTGCTTATTTTATTTTTATTGCTTTCCTTGTATATATGTTTGTTCGTATAGATGCTAAACTTGGAAAATTGATTGAATTCTTTGATAAACAAAGCGAGTTTTTAACTGCTTATGAAAATCTACCAAAATCAAAAGAAAACAAAATCTTGAACAGCAAAAAGAAGGATAACGAAGATGCTTGAAGTAATTTGTGGAGGTATGTTTGCGGGTAAATCCGAATTACTAATTCACAGACTTAACCGTGCTTCCTACGCCAAGAAGAGAATTGTTGCTTTCAAGCCAGCAATTGATAATAGGTACTCAGAACATGAAATTGCTTCTCATTCTGGCCTAAAGTATAAATGTGTTTGTATCACGAATCCAAACGAGATTTACGATTTCTTAAGAAGTAATACTGTTGATGTTATTGGTATTGATGAAGCTCAATTCTTTTCTAAAAATATTGAGACAATTGTTCAAGACCTAAATACTTGGAATACATTTGATATTTATGTAGCTGGGTTGGACCTTGATTCTAAGGGCAATCCATTTGGTAGTATGCCTTACTTACTTGCACTTGCCGATAAGGTTACTAAAGTAGTAGCGGTTTGTACATGGTGCGGGTGTGATGCTACACGTTCACAAAGAGTAGTAAATTCAACCGATCAAATCCTAGTTGGTGCTGCTGATAGTTACGAAGCAAGATGTTCTAAGCATTGGAGTCCACAATGAATTTTTATTATGGAATTGTGTTTTTAACTATTTTTGTAATTCCAATAATTGTTGGTTTTATTGTAGCAACTTATATTTCTAACGGAAAATATTAATGAAGTGGCGTTATGGTGTTGGTGAATTATACTTTAAAAATGATGCTCAAAGATTGTGAGAAATATCCTATCTTTGATTCCGAAGGACCGTATGAAAGCAACCAAGAAGAAAATAGATAAACGACTTCTTAGATATACACCAGCAAATTTTCAAATTGGTGATTTAGTTTGCTTTCCAGACCATGACGATTCTTTGTTGAAATCTGTCGGGGTAATTACTGGTTTAAATTCTAATGAAACATTTGATTACTTTGAAGTTTTCTGGTTTGATATACAAGATTGCTCTGAGGAAATGCTTCATACCTTGAGGAAATATGATAAAAACAATCAATGACAATCAAGAGAATCTAATAAAAGATATTCTTTCCCTTCATTGTCCAAACGGTATTGACCTTGACCCTACGTACAGCAAAGGCAACTTCTATAAGAATATTCCACAACCTAAAATTAAATCAGACTTATTTCCTCAATCTTCAGACACTATTCGATCTGATGCTGGAAGTTTATGGTTGAGCGATAATAGTATCAATTCTATTATGTTTGACCCTCCATTTATTGCAGGACATACAAAAGAAAAGCCTACAGGTATTATGGGCGAGAGATTCCACGGATTCCCTTATGTTTCTGACCTTTGGAATTGGTATGATAAGTGTCTTGCAGAATTCCATAGAGTTCTAAATGTGGATGGAGTGCTTATCTTCAAATGTCAAGATACAGTTAGCTCTGGAAAACAATGGTTGAGCCACGTTCATATTATAAATAAAGCAGAGGAATTAGGTTTTTATACAAAAGACTTATTTATTCTGACCGCAAAGAATAGAATCGTGGGACATAATCATAAGAATCAGAAACATGCGAGGAAGTTCCATTCTTATTTTCTCGTATTTGTGAAGAGGTAAGTAGGCCAACAGAATATATCCTTGTAAAAAGTGAAAATGCACAGTCTAACGCAATACTTGATAAATTTGTAGCTGCAAATCCTATTGAATAATATAAAAAATATTTAGACTATAATATTATTTGACATTCCAATTCTCTTACACTATATTTGAAGTGTAATCAAAGATACAATGTCAGCAAAAAAAACAACACAACAATTTATTGCAGAAGCCACATTAAAACATAATGGTTCTTATGATTATTCTAAAGTGGAGTATAAGAATGCTTACACAAAAGTAATCATTACTTGTCCTATTCATGGTGATTTTGAACAAACACCAACCAACCATTTATACGGTTACGGTTGTTCTAAATGTGGTGTAGAAAAAACAACCAAAACAACACAACAATTTATTGAACAAGTATCATTAAAACATAATGGCTTTTATGATTATTCAAAAGTAGATTACAAGAATGATAAAACAAAAGTAGTCATTACTTGTCCTATTCATGGTGATTTTGAACAAGCACCACATCATCATTTAAAAGGTCATGGTTGCCCTAAATGTTCTGGAACGTTATTAAAAACAACACAACAATTTATTGAACAAGCATCATTAAAACATGATAACTTTTATAATTATTCAAAAGTAGATTATAAGAATGCTCACACAAAAATAATCATTACCTGCCCCATTCATGGTGATTTTAAACAAAAACCAAACAGCCATTTAGAAGGTCAAGGTTGTTCTAAATGTGGTATAGAAAAAATAATAGAAAAAACAACCAAAACAACACAACAATTTGTTGAAGAAGCAACATTAAAGCATAATGGTTTTTACAGTTATTCTAAAGTAGATTATAAGGGTAACGGAACAAAAGTAGTTATTACCTGTCCTATTCATGGAGATTTTGAACAAACACCATCTAATCATTTACAAGGCAGAGGTTGCCCTAAATGTTCTAGAAATTTAAAAAAAACAACACAACAATTTATTGGAGAGGCATCATTAAAACATAATGGCTTTTATGATTATTCAAAAGTAGATTACAAGGGTGACGGAACAAAAGTAATCATTACCTGCCCTACTCATGGAGATTTTGAACAAACACCAAGCAGCCATTTACAAGGTAAAGGTTGTTCTAAATGTTATGGAAAATTATTAACAAAAACAACACAACAATTTGTTGAAGAAGCCACATTAAAGCATAATGGCTTTTATGATTATTCAAAAGTGGAGTATAGTCATAGTCACACAAAAGTAATCATTACCTGCCCCATTCATGGTGATTTTAAACAAACACCAACCAACCATTTAAATGGTCAAGATTGTCCTAAATGTTCTAAGTCAATTTCAAAAGCATCTCAGGAATACCTTGATCATCTTGGAATACCAAACATAATGGGAGAGACAAGAGAAAGGGTGTTTAATCTTGGAGGTATAATAATTAAAGTTGATGGTTATGATCCAGAAACAAATACAATTATTGAATATTTGGGCGATTTTTGGCATGGAAATCCAAATAAATTTAATCTAAATGAAATAAATAAAGTTAATAAAAAAACATTTGGTCAACTTCTTAAAGAAACCCAAAGACGTTCAAGATTAATTAAATCACATGGCTTTAATCTTGTTACAATTTGGGAAAGTGATTGGAAGAAGATTAGCAAAGAAACTCCTTGACGGAGATAGCGAGAGAGCATAAGATAGGAACATGAAATACCTTCAATACCATGAGCCTTATGATGATGGTTCCGATAAAGCCATTCGTCTTTCCGTCGAGGAAGTCCTAAATAAAATGAATGATTATGCTGACCGTCATGGTTTTAGTTACAAAGATGAACAAGAAGCAATTGATGATTTTATTGCTGTCAATTGGGCTTACTGGGTTGAGGAATGAAACGCTTTATCATTGAACCAGATTATAGAATTCAAGCAGGTTGCAAGTGTGGTTCTTGTTGGGAGTATACTGGCAACTGGTTAGGAATTGATATGAATGACATTGAAGAAGATGTAGTTTTCAATACAAGACAAGAAGCCGAAGAGTGGTTAGAAAAGAAAGTTGAAGAAAAAGATTGACGGCTGAGAGGAAAGAGGATAGATTGGATGGGTGAGAATGAGAGGTTCAAGCCCTCCGCGAAAGAAAAAACTTCTTGACACTCCATCCGAAAGAGATTAAGTTAGAGAAGAAGAAAGCAGCGAGGTTGAAGTCCTTGCGTGAATATGCGGGCATACCGGCCAGAGTTTCTACCTCTCGGTACCGTAATTGGATTATGTTGGTTCGAGTCCAACTGCCCGTGCTACTTACTTAAAAAAGTTCGATTCAAAATAGGACGTTTCTGTAAGATAATACTACTTATTATTATAGAAACGAGGAGAATCGAACGTGATACCAGAAAATAAAATGAAAGGTGACATAGGTGCAATTCAAGTAATTGCTGACCTTGTAAAAAAAGGTTATGTTATCTTTACTCCTGTAGTTTGTGAATCTTTACCTTTTGACATTATTGCATATAAAGATGGAATAACAAAAAGAATACAATGCAAGTATTCTTCAAATGGTGATATTGTTGGAGAAACGTCTTGGACTGATAAAAATGGAAGTCACAAAAGAAAATACTCTGATGATGATTTTGATTATTATGGTGTTTTTCTTCCATCAATAGACAAGATAGTTTACCCATCAGTAAAGTTTAGAGGAATTACAATTGCGACAGAAGTAAGAAATTCTCCAACACCTTTTTATTGGTGGGAAGATTTTATAGACTTTACTGATGAAGCAAATAAAAAAACATATAAAGATTTTGGAAAAGAAATAACTAAATCATTGACAGAAGAATCCAGATACAAAACAAGAAAAGTAGTTAGACCTTCAAAAGAGGAACTGACAAGTCTTTTATGGGAAATGCCAACAATAAAGGTTGCTGCCCGTTTTGGTGTATCTGATAAAGCAGTTGAAAAATGGGCTAAAGCTTATGGGGTGAATAAACCTCCTCGTGGTTATTGGGCAAAAAAAGCTGCTGAGAATCAACTAAAAGATTCTTCTTGACAGGAGACAGAGTAAAGGTTAGATTGAGTATGTAAGAAACAGTTAGACTATCACTTGACGAATATAAGTCACTCACAAAATGACGACTGCACTTTACGGGGTGTAACTCAGTTGGTCAGAGTGCCATTCTTATAAAGTGGAAGTCGGAGGATCATGCCCTCCCACCCCGACCACATTCCAATAATCGTAAGGACTGTTTTGAGTAGAAGGGTCGCGTCCCCTATCTCAATCACGATTTGACACTCTGGAAAGACAGGGCTAAATTGGCTCTTTGGTGGAATTGGTATACACAGCAGACTTTAGCTATAAAATTTGAGCACTTAGAAAGAAACTTCTAATGTGAATCGTGTCAAATTCGGTGAAACCCCTGCGAAAGCGAGGCAATACCGAGCCAAGCATCGTAAGATGAAGGTGTAGAGACTAGACGGCACGGACCCTAACGAGAAAGACGAGGGTTAAGGTATAGTCCAGACCACAAACAGAAATGGTAGCGAAAGCTATAGTGGTAAGAAAATCTGCCGCCCTTTCGGGATTGAGGGATCGTGACCCTCAAGAGCCACCATTTAAAAACAAATAACATAGTCGTTTGAACATTTGGTAGACTATTTATTAGTGAATGGAGAGTCTACCAAATGAAAATTCTTAAAAGATTAACAATTGAAGAAATACAAGACTTAGCAAATAATGTTTTCAGTTCTGCTGAAATGTGTCGCAAGTTAAATCTTTGCGATAGTGGTGGAAATGCTACAAGGTTAAGACAATACCTAAATAACAATAAAATTGATACGTCCCATTGGACAGGACAATTGTGGTCCAAAGATAAAACAGCATTAGAAGATCAAAGATTAAGAAAAGAAAAAAGCTCACAACTTATATTCACTCAAAATAGTAATGCTTCGCCTTCATATGTTCGTAAGCTTCTGATTAAAAGAAAGCTAAAAGAATACCGATGCGAAGCTGATGGTTGCACAGTCATTGATACTTGGAATAATAAACCAATTAATCTACAGTTAGACCACATAAACGGCGACAGAAAAGATCATCGATTGGAAAATTTAAGATGGTTGTGTCCTAGTTGCCATTCTCAGACTGATACATTTTGTGCAAGAAATAGTAATAAGCGTTCTGTATCCGATGATGAATTACAGAAAGCTCTTTTAGAATCACCAAATATCAGACAAGCATTAGCAAAGTTTGATTTAGAAAATGGTGGAAATTATAGAAGAGCAAAAAGATTGATAAAAAGCTTGGTAGATCAAAAAAGTAAAATTCCTCCTGTGTTTATTGTTAAAGTGACAGAAAGCGATAAAAAATGTTTGGTATGTGAAAGCGTAGTTTCAAATGTTAATTTTGATTACTGCTCTCAAGAATGTTTTAAATATGCGTCAAGAAAAGTTAGAGATAGACCCTCACAAGAACAATTACTTGAAGAACTAAAAACAACAAGTTATGTTCAAGTGGGAAAGAAATATGGTGTTTCAGATAATGCCATAAGAAAATGGTTAAAACATAAAAAAGTTGTTGACAGTTCTTCGTAGAGAAGTTAATATAGATAAGTAAAACAAACAAGCCCCGATGGTGGAACAGCAAGACACGGAAGCCTCAAAAGCTTCTGCTCGTAATGAGCGTACCCGTTGGAACCGGGTTCGGGGCACCACATACGGTCCTATGGTCTAATGGTTTATGACGCTGGCCTTTCACGCCGGAGATTGGAGTTCAATTCTCCATAGGACTACTTTTCGGCTTTGTAGCTCAGTTGGTAGAGCAAAGGACTGAAAATCCTTGTGTCGGCGGTTCAATTCCGTCCGAAGCCATAAATACGGGTTGGTAGCTCAGTTGGTAGTAGCAAATGACTCTTAATCATTAGGTCGTGGGATCGTTCCCCACCCAACCCATAAACTCGGGACGATAGCTCAATTGGTAGAGCAAAAGACTTTTAATCTTAAGGTTGTGGGATCATACCCCACTCGTCCCATAAATGTGCCAAAATAG
>Ga0194115_10001035_pt1 | contig 37475 bp, 44 predicted proteins | sample TA2MahsurfametaG_3_FD_148656 | JGI IMG/M metagenome (GOLD analysis project Ga0194115, IMG submission 148656) | Freshwater microbial communities from Lake Tanganyika, Tanzania - TA2015002 Mahale S4 surface | ecosystem: Environmental > Aquatic > Freshwater > Lake | place: Tanzania: Lake... | reverse complement strand
AATTATAAACACCTGAATTAACAGATCCAGAAACAATATTATAAACTTTACCAGAATCTCCAATTTTAGGTGATGCTAACGAAGAATCATCAATAAGCGTAATAATTCCTGAGCCAGTTACTACAGACCCGGTAGCATTTGTTGCTCTAGAAGAAATTGCAACTAATGGAATCTCAAAATTACCTGCATCTAAACGCTCTTTCATTCTGTTGCGTTTAAAATTAACAACGTATATATAATCTGTACTACCAGATCCAGCTGTTGTAAAACGTGTATCGGTTGGTGATAATAAAAGTTGTCGATATTGCGAATAAACTGCTTTACTTGGAGAATCATTAAGTTGACCTTGCGAATCAGATCCGCTACCCAATGCATGACCAAATGCTAAAGAAAACTGTACTGCTGCTCCGTCAGCCGTTGGTGTATCTTGATAAACATCTACATAATAACGACGTTGTGTTGTAGTTTGAGTTGATGCTGTAAAATATGTAGTTAAACTTGCTAAGTTATCACTCCACATTCCTGCAGTAACCGTTTCAATTTGATTTGCAACAATATCATTAACTGCATCAAACTTTGTATACGTTCTTCCGTTACGAGCCAATATTTGAGTTTGATTTTGTTCAGCTACAATTTGATTTGCCAGCTGTTGTGCTAATTGCCGTACTTGATCATTTACTCCATTATTTGCAGTTGTTAGTACCTGATTTTCATTTTGTAATTGCTGGATCGTTTGTGTTGCGGCAAGCGAGGGCGGCCGTCGAGGTACGACACCAATTCTAGGTTGTTGTTTTAATCGTGTAATGAATTCATTCATTTTCATATTATTTTCCATTTATATTGTTGCGGTAGTTGCTCGGTTAACAGTTAAATTAATAGTTACACTACCACCAGTTTCATTTGCAATTACTGTTATAGTTGCAGTTTTAGTTTCAATTAATTGAGTTTTAGCAACAACTCGGAATTCAAATCCTGCAACTGCAATGCTTTGTGCATCTTCATTATCTCCAATAAATCTAGGAGTAGTTGGAAGTACTGAATTTTGCAATGCTCTAGTTACCTGAATATCAGCTACACTTGAATCTGATAAAATTGCCGTATAACCTAAAGTTGCATTGCCTCCTCTAAAGTTGCTTGTATTAGGAGCAATAACCGTAGAATCGCCTGGCGCTGCTAATGTAATTGCGGTATTTCCTACTCTAACAACTGGTATATTAGTTGTTTGTTTTGGCAATGTAACTAATTTATATTTCAATGCTTGAGTTTCATCAGCGACTGCTTCTACGATTGGCATATTTTCGATAATAGTACCATAATACGCAGTTCCTAGTGGATGATCTGGATTCCATAATGAATAATCAATTTCATCATCCCCTACTGCAAATTGTGTAATATTAAAAGCATTTCCGCCTTTTGCTAAAAGTTCTCGTCCTTTTAACGTTAAAATTGCGTCAACTGTAACGCTTGAATTATCTAAGTATCCCATATGTTTTTACCTTATTTTATATAAATATACGCGTTGTAGTTTTTATGGTTAAACTAATCTAAAACTTCCTTGTGCATTATCTTGATTTTGATAAATCAATTGATTTGGATTTGCCGTTTTAAATTCAACAACCGGGCCGCCATCAATTGTTTGCGTTGAATTGATATTAAAATCGGGTGAAGTCATTTTAGCACCAGAATATCTTTGATTATCAATACCTTGTGGTAAATAATCTTGAAATTCTGCAAAACTACCAGTAAATTTACGTTCAACGTTAATTCCATAACTAGAAGCACCATATGTACCTGACCCATATGAACCAATTGGACCAGAACTAGTAATTGGAATGACACTTGATGACATATATCGCAATTCTGATAACACACTACTAGTATAGGTTGGCATTAAAGGTTCACTCAGCCAATACGGTGTTGAAGCTGTTATATATGTACTTCCAGATTTAATTAAATATTCATGCGAATACGGTACGCCATCATATTTTTCCGAAGTAGATGCCGTTAAATACATTTGCCATTGATCGTCATCTTCTGCAGTAAGCGTTAATACTTTTGCATCAATTTCTCCTATATATTGTACATATTCTCCTGATGCAGTAACAGCTGAATTTTCTATTAATGAATTGTAGCTACTATCAAATCTATTAACCGTTGGTAAAATTTTATCTTTACTACGTTCTAATACATTTGGTTGTACAAGTATTCCTGTTAATTTTTGCGCACGTGCAGGTAATAATTGTTCTAATTGTCGAAAGAATGACAAATCAAACAATGTAAACATAGAAATATAAGAATTAATATCATTTTTATTTGAGTATTTTTTCCAATAAGTTTGTGCAGCTTGAATTAACTTTGGGTATGATTTTGAATCCGTTTCGCCTGGATCTCCAATATATTGATCTAAATTTATAAAACCTAGTTGTGCAATAATATCTTCATCAATCATCGATTGTGGAGAAAAATATACACCTAATTTTTTGCTATCTAATGGAGCTTTATCAAATTGACTTCTTTCTGCTCTAGTTTTTAAATCTAATCCGCCAACTAATTCATTTTGTTCAATACGAATTTTATTATCATCAAATGTTCCCGCTCCTAAAGATGGCGCATCATAATATTGCGTTTCTTCATATGAATCATAAGGAGTATTAATTGACCAACTCGCAAATGATGCAGAAATAGTTGAAGATTTAGGTTGAACTCCCGCTAAACTACTTGTTAATGCGTGATTGATATTTTCATTGAGCGGCATTCTGAATATTAATTCATTATATGCATCTAGGTTTGCATTATATGCACTAGGGGCCTTTACGTGATTATTAAATACGGATTCATTTAACGATGATGACCATATACGTAATTCTTGCAATTGTCCGACAAATCTACTAGCACCCGCAGAAGTACTTCCTAAAACTATTGATGCCGATCCTGCAAAACTTGCAGTTGCAGATGCAGAAACCGCAGCAACAATTTTGCCGTATTTAGATTTTTTAGTAATTAAATCTAAATTAGTACCATTTGTTTTTAACATGGTAGTTAACCACTCATCTGCATATAATTCAATCAAACTAGAACCAGTGCCATTAATTTTCATTACACCTTTATTACCACTGTTAAATTCCATTGTTACGGAATTTGACCCTACATTAAATAAATTCATTGTAGTTGGAATTGTAGGATTAGTAATAACGTTATCTGGGCGGAATCTTAATTCTACAGTATTGATAGATTGCGAATAATTTACTGTAACAGTTCCTGCTGCACTAGAACTTAAATCTAATGCATAATTAAAATTATATTTTTCATATATTGGAGCCCTATCTAATCTAGGACCGCCATATTCATTGATACTAATTAACGATTGCGGTATTCCATAACATGATAATAATGCTTGAATACTTCGTTTAGTTCCTTTTGTCTTTAATAGTAATGGTAAATTATTAACAATCCGGCGCCATACTGCATAAGTTGTATCTTGTCCCGAAACTGCAGGATCGCCGACACTAATAGATCCAGTTAATGGCGTACCTAATTCGTTAGTGCCTAATACATACTCCCATAATTCTTGATTTTGCTTTCCGTTTGTTAACGTCCATCCAAATTGTTTTGCTACAGAATATAACAATTCATTAGGCATACCTAACTTAGGATTTTCTTCACGTTTATGAATTAGCGATGCATGATGTATATATGTATATAATATGTCATAATGATGTCCTAACATATGTACAAATGTTACAAAATTAGCATTCGACACATCAGATATAATAAATTCAGGCAGTGTATAAATTAGTGCATTAATATTTAAACTATCGTATAATGATGCACTAGTAAATAAATTATTATACCATGTTTTAAATATAGAACTAGATACTGATGATAATGCATATGGTTTTGTACTAGTTAACTTTGGCGCTGGTTGAATGTAACTACCAGTTAATTCAACAACATTAAATGTTTCTTTTGGAATATCATACGTAGTTAATTTTGAAGAAGATTCATAGTAAAGATATTTTTCAAAATTATCAAATCCGCCGATTAAATTATTTTTTAATATAGTAAAATCTTGTGCATTAGTTGTAGATATACTTCCTGATAATGATGAAACAAATAAACTTTGGCTTGTATAATATTCTAATAATTCTAATTTATATTTAAAATTTTGTAAACGTTCTGTAGCAGAGCTATAAAATATAAAGTTATTAAAATCTGAATAATCAATATTTAATTTTATTCCAGATAAACTTCCAGAAAAATACGTATCAACTAATTGCTGTGAAGTTTGTGTTGCAGAACCTAATAAATCATTCCACGTTTTTAAATCCGTTTCAGTTGATGTATTAAAAATTGCATTTGCTTGCCAATTAGGTTTAGCTAATGATTTATATGTACGTAATGAACCTTTTGATGCAATATTAACAGTGTCAATATATGTAGGTTTTTGTTCTTCTACGACCCAACATTTAAAGTCTACTGCGATATCTTGCGGCAACGGTTCATAGAGTTTAACGTATAGATATTCTCCAATTACAACGCTATTAACAAATAATACGCATTGATTCCTACTAAAATTTAATAGATATGTTTTATATATTTCAGAACCTGTTTGATCTACAGTTTGTATATAATTAGTAATTTGCTGTAGAAATTCTGGATCTTCATCATCAATAGCACGCAATCTAATTTCAGTTCGATCTGGAGAAATTTCGTCAATACGTAAATGTTGCCGCTCATAACTACCAATTAAATTTTTAAAGAAATTGATAGCAAATCTAAAATTTCCCGATGTTAATTTTAACTTATTAAATTCAGAAAAAATATCAATTGCAATCGGATTAATAATTGAAATTGGGCGCTTTGTGGTTTTATCAATATATTGCGGTACTTTTCGCTGCAACTGAATTTTGTGATTTCCAGTAATCCATGAATCTTCGACATATACATGAAATTCTAATCTAGAATCGTCTGCAGAATTAACGATATCGGTATTAAAAAATATTGGTTGTTGGGTTGAATATGTTACAACATCTAGCTTAGTACGATCAATACGTTCTGCAGATATTGATTTTGTAGTAGATTTAATATCTGTAATATTTTTATATTGATTAAGCATTTATCTCCTGATTCCAAAGATCTACATTTTTATTTGCATCTGTAATAACCCAATATGACTGTAATGCATTTATTGTGTGAAATTGCGTATCATTATTTTGTCCAGCTTTTGCTCCGATGCCGAATCTATCTCCAATTTCAAATTCTGAATTAGGAATAACAATGTCGACTTGTAAATCTTGAACTTCATATTGAAAGATTGACCCCGGTACTGTTTCTAAATTACCAACAGTTGAGGTATTTTCAAATGTTTGATATGCTCTATCTAAACCTTGTTCACTTATTTTAATTATAGAGAAAAAAGCAGTACCATATCCAGGCGGTGCATCATATCGATGTTGCAATTTAATTCTAAAACGAAGATCAACGCCCGAATTTTTAATGTTTTTTGAAATTGTGTATGTATTTGGCGATTGTTGAGGCAATCCGTCTTGTATTTCATCTATTAAAATAAATGAATAATCTGTATGTTCTATAATTCGTCTGTTTTCGCTTGGACGATATCTTGCATACACCGGATCTTGTAAATCTAAATCAAAATCTAAATCAACAGCTTCTTCTTCTATAACCGTAGTTCGAGCAGGAAATTTAAAATATGTAAATTGCGTATTTAATACACGCAACATTGATTTTGTAGTAATTTGATTAACTGCAGGCTCTATAATTAACAATGAATTTGTATCAACGCCCTCCTGCAATGTAATATTACCATTTTCAGATCTAGGAACAACATTTTCATTATTTGAAACATGCGTTAATCCTAAGCGTTGATATTTCGCTTGTAACTCAATTGATATCGAATTTTTAATTTTAGAAACTGACTGTTTAACTAAATTTCCGATATTTGCTAATCTATCATTTACATTAACCATTTATTACCTAACTACTTTAAAATAAATTTGGTCGTTGATATACTGTTCTGTAAATCCATCTACTATTTTAAGATTTAAACGATAATTGCGTTCTGGCATAAATCCGTTCATATCTAAGTAAATAAAATTACTAGTACTATCACAACTTACTTTAGTATAAATATCATCAAACGGAATAATGACCTCGTCAGTAGCAGCATCCGAAATTGAATAATATGTAGTAGTTGGTAAATGTTTAACTGTTTGAATTGGAAATAAATTAGTTGGCGATTTTCTAGGATATTTATCTCGAGCGTAAATTCTTACCTTTGCAATCTCAGTATCTTTATATGTTGGTTTAATATTCGTATAAACCGTATATGATTCAGAATTAATATTACCTAAAGATCCGGTAATAAAATTACTATCATCCCAATACATAACTAATCTAGGAACATATATGGTATGCGTTTCTCTACTAAAAAATCTTACGTACCCCGCAACATTACTATTTGTTTCGTCAGCATCAGAAAATTTTAATAAGAATCCATTATTCGAAATAGTATTGCCGCCACTTCCACTTTTCCAAAGTAAAATAGCTTCGGTAACATCCATATTAATATCTGTAGGTCGATAAGAAAATCCTTCCGCTTCTTGCAAACCTGGTTGATAGAAAAATGCTTGATTAAAAAATGATGCATTAAAAACACCCGAGCTAGATTGAAATAACCAACTGCCACCTTTACCTGATCCGGTGGCATATAAACTTGTTCCATTTATTTGTATGTTACTTCCAGAAATCCAACCAGTACCAGTATATGGATAAAAAGACCATGTTGCTTGAGGTATCGCCCAACTTGCTCCATCTTGAGTTGCAGTTGTAGCTGATAAAAAACCTGTGCCATTTGTCCATGGTTGCGCAACTATTTTAGCATCGATACTATATTCAGCAGGTAAATTTTTTGCGTGAGTTGTAAATAATTGCAACATAAATTTACAATCATTAATGCTAACTGAATATTTTGCTAATACTGAATTAATTTCATTTAAATCAAATTTAACTAATGCTCTAGATTTTAAATAAGTAGATCCATCTGTATTTAAGCGTTTGCCTATTTCTAAAATTTCATCAAGCCCAGTATTATAATATTCAGCCGATTCATATAATGTTGCATCTTTTTCTGCATAAAATATTCTGAACATATTATCCTAATTTTTTTACCGTTAATCGTGGAGGTGTACTATTACTAGTAATTGTAGTTATATTAGCATTTGATGGATTAACCAATACTCGATAATAGCCTGGGGTCGAAATATATTCAACCATTGTTCCTGTTACGGTTTGATCATTAGTTCCTTCAACTGATTTATAATCATTGAATAATGAAACTAAACTAAATACTCCACCCGTAGAAGCACCAGTTGCTAATTTAATTAAAATATCCACATCGGCACCTAATCCGCTTAAATATATTTGAGTAATGAATTCATAATATCCAGGTTGTTTTATATGTACGGCTGCAGTACTTAAACCAGCATCAACTAATTCAAAACTTGCAATACTAGTATTATAATCAGTAACATTATATCTTATATTATTATCCACACTATTAGTTAATGACACGTTGTTAACACTATTAGAAAATCTGGCAACTGGGATTGAAAAATACGATGATGTTACGGCAAATGATGCAGTCGTTGCATTTGATGCTGTACCAAACATTGACCCTGTAAATGAACCTGTAATAAAACTTGAAGTTAATTGAGTAAACGTTGCAATCGATGCTGATAAAAAACTTCCTGATAATGAAATGAAATTTGCTAAACTACTTGTAATTTGTTCAAATTGACCTAATGAGCCCGAAATGCTACCTGTTATACCTAAACTTGCACTTACACTACCAACTAAACTACCGGTTATATCTCCCTTTAAAGATCCGGTAATAGAAACAAAGTCTGCTTCGGTACCAACAATATTACCAGTTACATTACCCGTTAAATTACCAACAACTGCAGCTGCAGCTATATTCTGTACAGATAACACATTGGCATTTGGATTATATTCAAACCCAATGTCTGCTTTAAGTGCATTCGGACCGTTGACATTTGCTGTAAATAATACAAATTGATTTGATGAATTTATTCCATCTAATACAATTTGAGCATTACCTGCATTTGTTGCATATGAAGCAGTACCAGTTAAATCTGCAAACGCGGATCCGGTAAACGACCCGGTAAATAATCCATGGATTTGTCCCGTATAATTAGGAGTAGATAATGAACCACTAAAAGTTTGTAATTGTGCGATGCTTGAGCTAAATGATGCAGAATCCAATGGATAGTTATTTGTATTTAATGCTAAGCTAGCACTAAACGATGCTGAATCTAATAGATACAAAGTTTGGTTCGATGCAATACTTGCGCTAAATGATGCAGAATCTAATAAATACATATTATGATTAGCTACAATACTAGAACTAAATGATGCAGAATTCAATAAGTATGTATTATAGTTATTTACAATACTAGAACTAAATGAAGCAGAATCTAATAGATACGAATTATAATTGTTTACTATACTAGAACTAAATGATGCCGAATCTAATAGATATGAAGTTTGATTTGCGGCAATACTAGAACTAAATGATGCCGAATCTAATAGATATGAAGTTTGATTTGCGGCAATGCTTGAGCTAAATGATGCTGAATTTAACAAGTAAGTAGTTTGATTTGCGGCAATGCTTGAGCTAAACGATGCCGAATCTAATAGATATGAAGTTTGATTTGCATTAATGCTTGAACTAAATGAGGCTGAATCTAATAGATAATTATTATTAATCGACGCAGTTGATGAATACAAACTACTAGTAAATGAGTTAAATGATGCAGTAGGTAAAAATTCAGGAGTTACTGCTATAGTTAACGTATTAGTTGCCGGATTAGTTGTTAATGAAATATCGTTGCCTGCAGTTATAGTCATTGTATCAGTAGCATTTGCCGCAACTATACTACTTTGACCAGTTACTGCAAATGTTGTAAATGAACTTCCGGAATAAACGCCAGATCCTGACACATTACCATATAGTGCAGCTGACGAAGTATAATATAACTGGCCAGTGCCAGTATCGATTACAACTACATTATTTAAATTTTGTTGAGTAGCTGATGGTACAAACAAACTACTCGTAACAGTTAAATTGCCATTAATGGTTTGGCTGCCTGAGACATTAACAGAACCGGTAATATCTACATTTCCTAAAAATTTATGCGGTAAATTTGAATTTGCTACATATGTTATGCCTTGTTGCTGAATTGGGTCTTCTTCAATATATCCAGTGTATATTATAGGAGAGATTAAATCATTGGCTTCTAGATTATTAAATACATTGACGCCGCCAAATGTATTTGACCCCGTAGTTGCAACCGAACCGCTAAATATTTCCAATGCATCAATTCTAGTATCAAATGATGCCGATGAATTTAAAAATGAACTACTTAATATAGCAACACTAGAACTATTTGCAATCATTCTAGTATCAAACGAACCAGAATCAGTTACAAGATTTGTAATTCTCGTATCAAACGAACCAGAATCAGTTACAAGATTTGTAATTCTCGTATCAAATGATGCAGAATCTACTAAATACGAAGATGTAAATGTTGTAAATTGCGTTTCGCTTGCATATGATAAATCTAAACTAGAACTAAAAAATTCTAAATCAGATAATCTAGTAGCATCTGAACTAGAATTAGATAGAAAACTACCACTCAATATTGCAATGCTAGAACTATTTGCATTTATTCTATTAGCAAATGATGCTGAATCTACATAATACGTAAATGGACTACCCGTAATTTCATAGTTAGTTCCATTTGTATTTATAATAATATTTGGTCCAGCAACTAAGCTTACATATGAAGCCGTAATTGCATTATTTGACCAACTTGCTGTTCCTTGCAATGATGCAGTCACTCCTTGAGTAACAATCATCGATCCGGTAATTTTCATTGAGCCAGTTAATTGTACTGATTCAGTTACTGCTCCGGTAAATATATCATATAAGTCTGATACAAAACTTGCTGAAATTAAACCTCCAGCAACAATTTGAGCACGATTATTAGACAATTTGCCCATGATAAAGGATCCTTTTTGTATAAATATGGAATCAATAATTTATTACGCGACCTTTTATGTCTTTGTTTGGAAACTTAACTTCAAAGATACTAGGATCTAAAGAAGGATATATAATTCCATTTTTTGTAGCAGATGCTAAATCATACACATTGCCAGAATAATTTAAAGCAGTATCATATAAATTATTAAATGTTACATTTACTACCGATTGTACGCCTTTCACGTTTCCTAATAAATTGGTAACATCTGATTTCATGATAGGTTGATTTATTTGCCATCGATCTATATTGAAATAAGTTTTTACCGCTTCAATACATTTTAATAAAACTTCGTTGCTATTATAATTAGATAGTACAGATATTTCAAATTGTACGCCTATATTAATTATAAAAGCATCTTTAATATTGATTGCATCAGTTAATATTCTATAATGATTTAAATAATTCTTTAAGTTTTCTTTAACAGCTTGATTAAGTGCGGTAAGTTGTTTTTCCTGATTAAATCCTAACGTATATAAATTCATTGCTAATGGATTAGCAATTCTAGATTGTTCAAATTCTTGTTGTGATAATTGATCATCTGGTACAATATATGCTTTTGCAACACTACCAAATTTTGATGGCATCGAATAACATCGTATAATATAATCATCTCTCGTTACTAAACGATTTTGAGTTGCAAAGTTAGCTAATGCATTATTTTTTATATCTTCTAATGTATCTGCAGTTTTTGCACCAGTAGCTGGATTAGTATTTGACACTGCAATTGTTGATTTTATAAAGGCATTAGTAGCAGCATTTACACTCGAATTGATATCATCTGAATATTCTATAAAAACTAAATTAGTTAATACGCCGGCTGGCACATTATCTACAATACCATTTCCGACAGTATACGTAACTGTTAATGTTGTATTTGCTGGTGATTGTCCATACGTTTTTGTATATAAAAAATTTGATGGATCAATATTTACATCGACATTTTTATGTAAAGATGCTAATCCATTTCCTACGTTTGACGGATTAGGGATAATTTCCTCATCGTTATTGTCAGAAATTCCAGATCCAAATTGTAATTCTAAACGATTATCGCTGCGTAATCTAGTAACAAATCGTTTTGCAGTTTTTTTCAATTTTAATAAATTTGGCGCCGATGATCTATACGGAGATAATTCTGGATCATTTTCTAATAAATTCGGAACTTCTTCAAATATGGTATCTTGAGCCAAATATGGAACTTCATACCAATTGTCTCCGTCAGTTTCAGTAACAGAAATAATATCAATTATATTAGATTCAGGTAATACTACTTTATCATATGCAACTGGATTAGTAAACGTAAATGCAGCCGTTCTAATATCTCCCGAAACTGCCATGGCTTGTTTTTTTAACAAATAATAAGTAGGTAATTTTGTAGTTGGATCTGATTCATATATCGTTATTTCCGTTGTGTCATATGAAGAAGAAAATGCAAAGTCAATTGAATCTAACGTTCTAAATACGCTCGTACCCGAAGTTGATTGTACTCGCATCCCAGGTTTAATTGTAACTGCATAGTCAAAATCTGGTCGTACGTTTGCACCAGAACCTATAGAAGGTAATAATTGATATACATCTAATAATACATATGCAGGAACAACGTTCTTAGGTTGATATCCTAAATTTTTTGCAATATCAAAAATATTAGTACGTTCCGTTGCTTGATCTAACAACGATTCTCGCAAATTTGCATCCATATAATAAGATAAAACATCGCCAACATATGCCGACATTTCTAAAAACAATGAGCCTGGAGCAGATTGATTAAAATCAGTATATGATGTAGGAAAATATTGCTGTGCAAAATCGATTAAATTTTTTCGAAATTGATTAAAATCTTTACCTAAATATGAAATGTCTTTTTTTGTTTCCATGTTTGTCCTTAAGGTGTTATTGTTAATGTGCCATTTTGATTAACACCTAATGATAATGTTTTTTCGCCATCATTATCGTATTCGGCTGAGAATGTTATTAAAACTACAACGTCGTGTAGTAAATTAGGGTCATCTTCAGCTGTTGTTACTTTAATATCAATTAAATTAATTTCTGGTAACCAAAATTCAACAGGCTCTTGAATATATTTTACTATATCTTGTTGTATAAATTCCGTATTAGGTTGAAATATAATTTTTAATAAATCAGTGCCAAATGTTGGCACCATTATTCGTTCGCCTTTACGCGTTAATAATAGCGTTTTTAATTTAGCAAATTCTTGTTCGATGCTAGTATATGTAGAATCAAATATTACAGTATCATTATTTGCACCGCCCAATTGAATTCCTAGTGTAGAAATATTCGAAGTTCTAATAACACGTGCTGCGGTAACGATTTGATATGGCATTATTATTTTCCTTTTTTACGATCAATTGCTTTCATTAAAGCAGAATAATCTCGAGTTAATGCTTGTTGTATTTCTGGAGCAACATCATAAATTTTTCCATCTTCGGGATCTTCCATAACTGATGGTGTATTAGATTGATTTATGATTTGTCTATTAGTACCAAAATTAACAGCATCGCGCGATGTCATGCGAATTTCTTCAATTTCTTCATTCATTAAATCTCGAAAACTATTCATGGCTAATGGTTGTTGTTCAATTAAAGAATCAGTTTCATTTAGAATAGATGCCCATTTATTATCATTAAACTGTACTTTTTGTTTTTTTCCTGATTCGCTGACTACCCTAGGTTCAACGCGAATCGTTTTATTTGGATCTACGTTAACCTGTTTTTTAGGTTGTGTCATTTCTGTAATTGTAGATTGTAAACCTTCGCGAAGAATTTCAGTTAATTCTTCTTGTATAACCTCTCGTACGGCAATTTTAAGTGCTTTTATTAATGTTTTTGAATCCATATGAATACTTTTATATAAATATTAGGTTTAGTAATTTATGCCCTGCGGCCATTCTGTATCTGAAATTTTCGGCCCATATATGGTTTTCGTAGTTTGATTTATAAAATAATCTCCCTGTTTGCCTTGATTAGATTGCGGCGTTTGGGCATTGGTGCCAATAATAACTTGACTAGGAGCTTCTAGTAAATCTAATAACGATCGTTGTTCTTGTTGTAACTGTATAAGTAAATCTTTGCGCAAATCAATATCTTCCTGCGTTACATTAATCAATTGGTAAAATTCTGATTCTGTTACAACAATACCATCAATTGCATTTTGTGTATCTTGATTAACTGCAAATATTTCATTATTACAAATCGATGATATTACATTAATTACATTTGCAATTAATCCCGAAGCTACTGATACCGCCCCGTTAACGATAACTAAAATAACAGACGCTTGAGTTAATGCTTTTGCAATATTTGCAACTAATTCATTTTGTACAGCAATGGTTTGGCCTGTTACCGGTGGCGATGGAACCGGATTTGCTAACTGTGCATTAATAAGTACGGACGCAATTTGAGCAGCAATTGTTAGAATAGGTATGATAATATTTAAAATACGTAAAATATTTTGAATTTGGGCGATGTATCTTTGTATTTGATCTAAAATTTGTTTAAGTTCATTGATCCTAGGATCATTACATGAAATTGTTTTAGGTAATATGTTTGATTTACTAATTGCTTCTGCAACTTTTTGGTTTAATTTATCAATAACTTTATTTAGTGCCGTTTGTATTTTATTAATAGCAGCACCTGGTTTATTAGTAAGTTGATCAAAAGGAAATGCTACTGCCATACTAAGTCTTTGTTATTTTATATTTTGTACTATTTAAATTTGGTAATAGATCAGATATTTGTCCTAATGATGCCGATGCATTTGTAACACACGGAGCTCCTCCCGGACCAGTAGATCCAGCACCAATAGCTTGAACTATTAGTTGTATTATTCTTTGCAATACCAATCCGTGTGATAACGGTTCAGATGCATCTTCTCCACCTATATAGATTTCATTAGGCGTATTTAAAACGATACCTTCTTCCGAATCTATAACAGCAACATCCTGTTTAGCTCGAAGTATAACGCGATCTGCTACTCCTACAAATTGCGAGCCTACAAATGAATTATTATGAACCGTTAAATCTTTAGATAATGTCAATGTATCCAATTGTTGAGTACTAGTTAAATATAATGACGATGCATCAGTTTCTAAATCTTCTACAACGAATTCGCGGCCAGATTTATTAATACGACCATTTGATATAATAATGATTGGATCAGACTTCAATATATCAGTTTGATTACCTCCAGGCGTAAACCACGATGGCGATTTATAATAATATCCGTCTGGATATGATGTTGATATAGTATTACCAAAACGTATACTATTTCCCCAACGACCTTCAATTAGAAAATCTCCTTCATATGGTTGTAATGGAGATATTGCTTTTTGTGTAAATGTTTTTCCTGGTTTCGTTTCATCGATATCATTTTGACGAGCACCATCAGATAATCCTGGCAACATGTTATGATTGATTGATGATTGAATGTCAATTGATGATACATAGTACCAACCTTCACGCCAACGATTGGTCGTTGCTTGTTGATTAAATGTTTTATAAATCAAAACAAATTCACCAACTAATGGAATTTGTTTCATGTTTATATTAGATGGCTTTGCGTAGATTAGTTTATCATTAAAATATGTACTACACGATCTAACTTTAAGTTGAAATAATCTATCTACCGTAGAATTAGATTGATCATTGGGAATATAGCTGTATGTATAGTCATATTCAATTACTTCAGCAACATCCCATTCAATTCTACGATTGCTCATCTACATCCTTTTTTGTTTTAGACATTGAATTTTCAATTCGTTGTTTTAAAGCAGCAGATTCTTGTTCAATTGAATCTAATTCATCGGTTAGCTCCGAAGACAATGTTTGTTCAGCAACTCGAAGTAATTGTTGTTTTTCGTCATCACTTAATAAACTATCCGCACCTGATATTGTTTGTTTGGTAGATATATATCGCTGTACAATTGCAGTTAATTTTACTAAATGATCATCATTTTTAACTGCAACATCTAAATATTCTTTGATCAAAGGAACAATGATAGTAGCATCAGACGCATTTTTTATTAAAGGTTGTAATTGTGCGATTAATTGATTAATTTGTCTATCTTTCTTTTTAGAATTATGATATACATCGGACATTAAATCGGCAAATGTAGTTCCTTTAAAAAGTTCATCATTTTTGTCCATACATAAAACCCTTTAAAATAAATATTAAAAAGGCAATTTTATAAAATCTGTTTGTTCATATTCTCGAAACTTGATTTCATAGATTAATTTTAATGTTTTAATAACGCGCGTAATATTCGTAGTTTCCAATCCGGTACGTTCTCGAATTAAAATGTATAAAGCTTTTTTATTAAAGTTATCAATATCTTCTCGTGTTTCAAATATATGTAATACTGAATCAGCTACATGAATGTCAATTGAATTTGAAAAAATATAATTTAAATGATCATAACAATATTGAATATATGCATCCATAAACTCACGTAACGTTTCTCGCATTTCATTATTATGAATTTCAGTTATAACATTGCGTTGTTCGTCAATGTTAATTTCTAATGTATCTGATTTTATTTTCGAATAACCTTTTTGATTTTCAGCAATCAAATAGTTGAACGATGTTCTAGTATAATATGAATATGCTTTACCGGCATTTGGATTAAATTTATCTAAACGAGCAGTTAAATATGTAACTAAATCGGTTTGTAAATCTTGAAACGTAGAATCAATATAATCTGGTTTAACTTTGTTAATAATATTCTCTGTAAGTTTCATAAATGCTGGATAAATAAATCTACGATATATTTTTTCCCTCGATGCAATATCTTCACTTTTATTGTATGCAGCAATTGCTAGATCCGTTATTTTAGTAAAATAAGATCTATTTTTCTTCGGTTTCGGCATCGAATTGTTCCTTTAATTCTGTTATAACTTCTTTTAATAATCGAAATGTAGTTCCCGTTTCATCTTCAGATTCGAATGCACCTGAACGATCTATTTCTTGCATGGCCATGTATGATTTTTTTATTTGATCGTACATATATGTATTTGATGATTCTAATAAAGAAATGTATTCAACAGTTTCTTCGTCTTGTTCCTGTAAGTCAGCAACTGCTCCTGCAAGAAACCAAACTCGATATCCTAAATACGTACTAGTACCTAATAGTATCGTTGTTGTTATAATAAAAAATAACATATTATTCCTCGTTAAATGCTTTGAAAATATCCGTTAATGCTTGTTCTACATCAGGATTGTTCTCAGTTAAATTTTTTAATCCGTTTGATTTTTGTACTCTACTTTTTTCTGAAACCAGTTTGGGTGTTTCTTTGTCTTTATTTCTCCAACGCTCGAATTCAATTTGTGCTGCCATATGATCAGCATGATGCAAAATAATAGGAAGATTTGTTTTTAATTTAGCTTGAGCTGATCGAGCAACAAAATATGGTTTATTTGCATCATCATACATTCCATCGTGAATCTTAATTGCTTGATATTCTGTCCAAGACAGTTTAACGTCATATTCTTGTAGCAACCAAATTGAAAGATCCGGTACCATGGTAAACGGAATGTTTTCATTGTGACGATACATTTTATTTTGATTTTTTCGATGCCAATCTGAAGTTTCTATTTGATATACTTCATTGCCATCTCCTGGAAATCCTACTTTACCTAAATCGTGGTGCATTGCAGCAAAACGAAGTTCTTCAATAGTATAACCAGACATATCTGCACCCATCTCATTCCAAGATTCATAAAGTTTCTCAGCACATTCAATAACTCGAAGTACGTGATCTACATATCCTCCAGCAAATGCATTATGAAAATGTGCAATACTAGATGCTGGCATCATTGCTATGCGATCTTCAAATTCATCATACATTTTATTTAATTGTTTTTTGCGAGTAGGAAAGAATCGATTAACTAATCCGCGATACCGTTCCCAGTTTGATTTGATTTTTTCTGCTTGTAACATAACTTATTATATTGATTTATTTTCGTATTTCCAATTGTTGTCCGTTAACAAGTTTAGATACACACTTATAACATGTAATTGCCGTTGCATTTACATCGACTCGTTCGCAAATTTCTTCACAATATTTGCATTGTAACCGTTTGAATCCTTTAGGTATAGGACTACTTTTTGTAATTTTTTTCACGTTCTTTTCTTATTTTATTCCAATATGACAATATTTGTGGCTTAGGTTCTGGTGTTGCAATAACTTCTTCATCAATCGAGCTTATAGGAGCTGTAATTTCTATATCAGAATCATTGATAATTTCTTTAGTATGTAATATTTTATTTGCAGATATTAGTAATATTATAGCTAAAGGATCAAATACTAATATTAGCAATATAATCAACCAATTAACTATAGTATCCATTGATTTATTAGTTATACGAGCTACATATTTTAAAGGGCCAATCTCCTTTGCAACCGTTGATGATGTTTGAAGATTAGTAATTTTTAATTCAATCGCAGTAATCGAATCCATCAATGACGATTCTCGTTTAGTTAAATCTCGTAATCGATTTATAGAAACATCTAATTGTTTTTCATATGCTTTGCGATTTGATGCATCTGTTTTAATTATTTGATTTCCATTCTGATCTGTATATTGAATTTGATTATTAGACAATGCATTAGTTAATTTAGTTACATTTTTATCAACAATTTGTTTTTCTTGAGTTGTTGCATTTAATTGTGTTTGAAATCGATTTTTTTTAATTTCATAGTTTGTAACACTTGTTTCTAAAGTTTCTAAACGATATGCCGTATCTTGATAAGATGCAGCTAAAAATCCATATATGCCCATCGATGTAATCAACATCAATATAATGACAGCGGTAGATAGATAAACACGCATTAAACGGGAAATTTGTTGCCAATAACGATGTAAATATGATGCCGTTATAAGTTTAGAAATTTCCAATGTAGATGCAAGAATAATAACCGCAGTGGCTTGTGATGAAAACAACTTGCTAAGTCCAAACACGCTATAATATGCAGCACTTGCGGCTAAACTAAATGCTACAGCTAATACAATATATGGAAATCGTTTTGTCATTAACCTCTATCAATGTAGTATTTTGCAGTTTCTAATTTTTTTAGCGCTCGAGCTAAATTATCTAGCGCCGAAGCTTTATCAATTTTACCTTCAGTTAGTGCCTTTGCCGTAACACGGATTGTTTCGTGTGCATCCGTAATATCATCCGTAATTTTTGCTTTATACTTATAATCTGCTTTCATAAATAACCTTTATTTTATATTATTAATATTATATATAATAAATATATTATTCTAAAATTAATTGAGTGATTTGACAACATTCAACGTTTAAAGCAATTAATGATTGTTCTTTAGCCTTTGCCTCAACCATAACATCGAGATCTGCAACACCATATGTAGCAGGAAGTCGTGTAATGTAGTCAGCATGAGCCTGCTCCTTGATCTTGGTAAACTCCTTGTATTGTTTGTGAAAGGTAGGCCATTGGGGCAAATCGGCAATGTCAATGTTGTGATGTGCAAACATACGCTCAATAAGAATCTGTGCTTCACGTCGACGAGACTCGCTGTAATGAGTACATTGTGTGGCACCATGACGTTGCCAAGTTTCGCGAGCCATAAAGAATGCTTCTTGTTCGGATAAGTCACCAGTATTGAATGTGTGATGCCAATAGTCAAACGTAATAGGTATAGCAATTTCTGCGTGCAACATCTCATACAATTCGCACACCGAATACATGGAGGCCTTGTCATCATTCTCAATAACTAAACGAGCCTTGCAAGAATCTGAAAGACGATCGTAGTTACGCAACCACCGTGCAATGGTACCAGGTTTATCGTTGTAGGTAGCACCAACATGAATATTGATCTTGTTCTCAAAGCTAGGAGCAAAGCCCATCATATCAAATAGCTCAGAATGTCGTTCAAGACCAATGATAGAATTATCAACAACTATGGCATCGGGACTACCTAGAATATGAAATGGACCAGGATGTGTTGTGATGCGATGACCATGAGCGCGGGCATAATCACCTGCGGCACGAAGATGCTGCGCAATAAGATCAATGTCGGGCAAATCTGCTAGCTCGTAATGATTCCAACGAGGAAACAATTCAGAGCCTAAACGAAACAAACGAATACCATGTGCTTCATTCCATTGCAGAATAGTTAACAAATCGCGGGCGTTGGCAAGTGCAATGTCGGATGCTAACTGCAAACCACCTAATTTAAATTTGCGATCAATCATGGCACGACCGGTACGGATACCTTGGCCGGATAACTCCATGTTGATACAAGCATAACCGAAACGTATCATATATGTTTTATTTTAATTTATGTAAAAAGAATGAAAAATCCAAATATATCAATTGTATTTAGTATATACTAATGTTACATTTGCCATAATATAGCGTGTTTTTGATGAAATTGGCTCAACATATTCAAAATCATAATACAAACAAATAGCATCCCATTTTGGATTCATGATATCATTCCAATGCGCTGAAGAAGTTGGATACCCCATACCAGGAGTGAAAAACATATCTACTAATCGTTTATAGGTAACTTTAGGACAATCTGAAAATGCGCCTGGAATTTGAAATCCTTGATGAATTAATCCTTCACCGATATATGCGTGCACGTTTTTATTTAATAATGCAAATCTACCCATAATATCTAATTCTGTAAAATTAGTAATATCAATTTTTTCAGAATGGGTTTGTTCTCCAGCTAATCTTTGATATAAAGCATGATGGTATGCTGCAGGACGAATAGATACATCATAAGTTAATGGTTTTGCTCCATTCAACTTGCGATAATAATTAAAACGATCAATAATGAATCGTTCCAACGTTATTCTTTCGATACTATCAAATTTTGTTAATACAGCGGTTTCAGATTTACCATTGTATTTATTTGTATTTGTAATATCAAACATGATTACATCACTTACACTACCAGAACATCCTGGATAATGTTTTTGTGCAATTGAATTAAAACTTGCAATTGCCACAACTACTAAACTAAATAATTTTTTCATAACTTATTATTTTATACATTTATATTATAAAAATTTTTGCATGAATCCAAAAAATAGTATATTATTTTACGTGATATTTATATAAAACATATTATTTAGGGATACAATGAATTCATATTTAGAATATTTATTTGCAAAAAAATTATTAGATATTAATACAAAAAATCTAACAGAATCAAGTAAATTAAAATTAACTAATCGAATTAATAAATTTTTATTTGAAGCTGCGCAAGATTGGGTAACAATAACAATACCTAGTATCGGAATTGCATATGCTGCGGGCGCGACCGATTCAAAACCGTTCATAAACGATATATGGACAAAAGTAAATGCAGCAATTGAAGCCAATACCACAGCAAAGGCACTAAAAACTGCAAATAATTTAGCTATACAAAAACTTGAAATATATGCAGGTTCTAGTAATAACTATAACGGAACACCAACGCAATATGATACACATAATTCTACATTAGATGCAGGGATGAATCCATCAAATTCGTTTGGCGCATATGCTGGATGGACTACACCCGGCCAAGGATTAGGCGATATATCAGATTATGATCTTGCAGATTTAAAAACAAGAGGCGTAACAAAAACATTTACCAATCAAACCATGATATCTGGTTATAAATCTAATGTAGAATTAGCAAAAAAACGAGTTGCAGATCTTGCAACCAATTTAAAAGCATTAATGGTTACAAACGGCATTATGGTACCAGATCCAGCAAAAGGTCAAGGGTATGAAGAAATAATTAAAGCAGGCGTAGTCGCCACCGGTGGCGTATTAGATGATAAACGAGATACCGGATTTTATAAAAACCCAGGACAATCGGCTATTATAATAATTACATTATCAGGAAAAGAAGATATAATTAAATATCCGGTAACGGCGGAAGAATTAAAAGCTGGATTAGCAAATAAAACCATACTATGGGGGAATGTCGGTGGCGACGCGACACTCGCGCAACAAGGCATAGTTGATCCATTAATTGAATGGGAATTAAAATATCTACCAGGAGAAGGACAAGGAAAAGACACTAGGGTAAAGCCTGTAGTTAGATGGACGTTTGAATATAATGCTAAAAATCAATTGATTAAAGTAAAACAAGAACCAGATCCAGGTAACATGGGTATTCCTACGGCTGTCAAACTTGCATTTCCTGCTAAAGAATATATAATTAATCCTCCTGGAAAAGCTCAACTGCAAACTAAAGTTCCAATGGTATACGAATTATTGGTTGCTGCAGGAGTATACAATAGATTTTTTGATGCAGTTCCATAACAACAAAAATAACAATAAAATAGTTTGAATAAATATTTATATTAAAGAAAAATATTAAAAGGTAAACTTTATGAATTTAGAACGCATATTAGCAGAAAATTTACTTCGATTTGGAGGTAAAAATATAAACAAGCAATTGTTTGTATATAAGTATTTGCTAGAACAAGGTGACAAACAAGCTGCAGCAATTGCGCTATTAAAAGCACAAGGCGATGCATATCGAGAATTTGAAGCATGGCAAAGTAAAGTAGGAGGCTCATATAAAAATGTAATTTTAACAAAAACGCAAGAATTTATACCAATTAATCCGGAGCCTGAAACGTTAGAAGATGAATTTTATAATAATTTCGTTACAATGGAAAAGGGCGTAAAAAATCCTAAAGCGTTACAAACGGAACTAGATAACTTGATAACTAAATTGACTGAACAAGGTGCTAAATTAAATGTACCAGATGGCAAAACAATAATTGAAATTGTATCTACAGCAACCCCTTCACCAGCTAGTACAGCCCCAAGACCCGGAGATTTTCCTGGGAGTACTGTACCAGCTTCGCATAAAAAATTAGATCACGATTATGGTGGTAATTTAAAGTATGATGCTAATGGCAAACCAACGCCCGAATCTGTAGAGTGGGCTAAAACTAATGGAAATGAATACCTTGCAACGGCGCGCGGTGAAGCTGTAAAAAAATACTTAGAAAGCAAACTTATTCAAGCAACGATTGTCGTAGTACCATTAACTGGTCAAGAGTTTCGACAATTTCTCATAACAGCCAAGCAAGAAGGAACGGAAAAAGTTATTACACCGATTGGTACTCCAGATATTAAATGGTCAGTAAGTTATACTGCCGGTTTAGGGGTTGGTCAAGATATGGATTATTTAAAAGATACCGTTGAATGGAAAAATATTATTGATAATGCATATACCGAAATGCAACGTAATGCACAAAGAGCATACAATGAAGGACCTGGTTCGACAAGAATGAAATACCCAGATAAAACAAAATTTCCTGATGACAAATCTGCAGAGTGGCGTACGGAGTACTATAGATTAAATTTGGGTTTAAAGGGTGCAATGTTGCAATGGGCTTTGTATGGCACGCCATCTGGCCAGATATTTTTAGGTGTAAGTGGTGGTTGGACTTTCGGTAACTCACAAGGAGACTTGCCAGGTCTTAATAAAAAAATAATGGATGTTGTTGGGGCAAATGGAGACATTTCAACCGCAATTGAAAATGCAAAAAGTCAAGATATTGGAACTATAAACAAAGGTGCCCTTACTAAAAATGTTATCGAAGCTGAATATAAAGGTATGAAAAAAGAAGCATTTCAAACTTCAATAGCACCATTTGGAGTAGATACCGGCAACCTAACAACTGGTGATTTGGCGGACAAAGGTGCAAAAGGAGTCTTGGGTATTGATGAAGCAGGACGTTTAAATACTACAGGATATACTCGTAATGGAAATTTAATTTATGCACAATTCAAAAACGCTGCATCTCCGTTGTTTACACAATTAACCGGAACTGATGTTGCTGCGTGGTTAAAAGAAGTGAATAATTTAGCATTATCTGATGCTATATATAGTAAAGCCGGTAATGGTAGTTTTTACTACGAACAATTTAAAGCAGATTTCGAGCCGCTACTTTCAAAGACCGTAACGGCAACTGCTAAAGGTGATTTGAAAGCCTTGATCAAAGCTGCAGTAGCTGCCGGTATTAGCGATACATCTGAAACAATCTCAACCGATCCAAAATATTGGGTTAATGCATATTATATTGATTATACTAAAATGGATGCATTTAATAAACCAAAAAGAGGTAAATTAACGGGACAAGATGCAATCGATTTCTTTGAAGGTACAAAATTTGCGCAATGAAATTATCCGAACAACAAATTAATATATTAATGAAACATGTCATGCATTTGCAAGAACAACCGTCATTTGATAATATCGATACAATTCGTGCTAATCAAAAACGGCAACAGCAAAACAAGCAACTAGAAAAGGACATTTTAGCTAAACGGGGACTTAGACCTATTCCAGGACTTACTGGCGGATATGGTATGCCACTTAAAGGAACGCAGGCTCAATGGATTGCTAGAATTATATATGATGCAAAAAGCACCATATCAGATAACGAAAACAATGCAACCCGAGCTATACTTGCAATCAAGGATAAAAAAGAATTCGATGAAACTCAACGAGAGTTACAAAAGTTATCTGGAGGTCGTGGGATAGGACAATACATTATTAGTTTCTTCGGTACGTATACAGATAGTTATGTTAAAAGTTTAGCACAACATAACATATCGACAAAATTATCTCCAGCTGGTACCATTGGATTAGAATTATTACATAATCGCAATCATTGGAAAACAGAAAGTCGTTTAAATAAAATTATTACACATTTAAAAAAAATTAATGCTGGAACTGCTACGCTTAGTATATTAGAAAAAACATACAATAAAATTAAATACATTGCATCATTAGAAAAAAAAATATGGCAATCTAGTACAACAAAAGCTATTGTTGACTTTGCTGTAGAATATCGACATGAAATCTTGATAGTGTTAGAAATTCTTACGTCGATAGCAGGTCCATATGGTTATTTGATTTCAATGGGTATTGGTTTAATAAATGCTGGATGGTACGCATCAGAAGGTGAATATTATCAAGCGGGAGTACAAGGTATACTTTCTATTATGCCAGGTGTATTTAAACTTGCTGGAAAACTACCTCAATTAGTAGAGCTTATGGCTAAATTAGGGTCAAAAAAGTTAATAAAATTAGGAGCAAAACTTGCTAGCAAAAATGCTAAATTTTCTCAATTCGAACAACAAATAGTAAAAGCATTATTTGGAGCAAAAAATCTTATTAAACCAATATTTGACGAAGCAGCTCGAATTAGTGCTCAACGAGCGGCAATGAAAGCAGTAATGAAAATGAAAGGCGCTGAAACTGCAGCTGCGGGGTTCGGACGACTTACTGCAAAAGATAAAATAATTATTGGCTTAGCAAACGGCACGTTTAATATAGCAAATTTTAGCATTATGTGGGGGAAATATTCTGCAGCTACTAATGTTGCAGTTAATTCCATATGGGATAAAATATACAATCAATATATCATGAATACTAGTTTAGAACAAAAAAATAATCAAAGAATAGCAGATTTTTATAAAGAGGTAACGGGAAAGGATATATCTACAATTAAATAGGATTTTATATGAAATATAATTACGATATGACATTATTAGAAAGTATGATATTGTCTAATAAAATACGATTAACAGAAGCATCAGGTCCTTGTATTTTACCTGATGATTGGAATCAAGAAAAAGGCGATGCATTTAGAGCATGGTTTAATAAACAATACCCATCAAAATCTGCGGAGTTAGATTTAGATCCGACGGGGCCGTTTGATAATGCAACTATAAAAAGTGCATTTTGTTGGAAACCGGATGGATTAGAGACAACGGGAGATAAATACTTAAATACAGCAGGCGATGAACCTATGATGCTTTCGGGCTGGCCGGTGCGATATTATCTCATTGCTGCAGCAGCGCTCGTTGTCGCAACGGGGGTTGGATTTGTATGGTGGTACAAAGCTCGTCGAGCAACTAGATTAGCAAAAGCAGTAATAGATGGTATAAAAAATTATAAAGGCGATAAAGCAGAATTATTACATGATACTATAACATCGTTAAATAGTACGAGTAAGCGTCAAAGTATTATTCAACGAATTATCAAAGGAGATAAAAAAAATCAATTAACAACTACTGCAGAAAAAGAACAAATCAAACAACTTGCCAATAATCCTGCAGCGTTTGAAAAAACAATTGACGAACTACATAAATTATATTTGCAAGAATTTAAATTAGGTAATCTTACTGCTGATGAGTATATTCGAGCGGTAAGAATGAATCCAAACAGTGCAGAAGCTAAAGCATTAAAAGTCATCGAACGTGCAAAAAAGAAATCTGGTAATAAAGGATATTGGCCGTCTAAAAACGATTTGAAAAAAATGCGAGATAGGTTAAAATCAAATGCATCGAAATCAAAAGAAAAAACAAAACTATTTAAACCTGTAATATCAAATCCTACGTTAACATATATGGCTGTGGGCGACGATGTTGCAAATACTTGGTTTATTTTTAAAGGCAACATTTCAAAAGATTCTATAGATACTGCATATCGTCGTGCACTAAATAATGTAAATTTAGGAATGAAAACTGCTATCATGATTAAATCTGGCCCAGGCCCTTCTTCGTTATTCAAAGAATTAAATGGTAATGGAAAACGATTGTTAGCAAAACATGCTAATGCAGAAAAATTTCCTACTTTAAATCAATGGACGATAGAAATGAATAAAGCTGGGGCATCGCCGCAAGTTTCGCCAGGCGATATAAGTAGGTATGTTAAAAATTTAGCATTATGGCATCTAGTTAATAAACCTATTTGATAAAGCCGTTTAAGAAATCTCGCTGACGTTGGATTGCACTGTCAAGTTCAGAATCTTTTCGTTTTTTTCCAATTCCTGCAATATTTCCATTAGCGCTAGGTTTAACAACATGCTTTGCCGCATTGTTAGTTCGGGTTGATTTGATTGTTTTAGAATTTCTTGTAGATACATGTTTGCTACTTGCAGACTCATTTCCGCTTTTATTTTCTGCCCTTCGGGTGTCTGTAAAAAGCTCTGTATATGTGCTTGAATGTCCAGTTTGGATGCGTCTCTTGATTTCATCTTGTCCAATAGATCTTGTTTCATCGATGTTGATGCATCCTGTTGTATACGCTGTTTTATACCCTTTGATTGAAATACCACATGGATACTTTGTATTATCCGATTCAACCAAATATTGAATACCCCAAGAACTTGTTTTAAACGTTTTAACATAACCATATTTTTTTGCACCTAACCAAGTAAAGTATACCGCATCATTAATTTTAAATTGAGGTTTTTCAAACTGTTTGATGATAGTATCAGGAACTTGTTGTTTTTTTGCCATTATAAATTAATTAAGACACATCGAATTTGTGTAATTAATGATGCGAAATACTCGCATATATCTTGTTATTTTGTCTTTACGAAACATTTTTTCTGTTACTAAATCTCGACGAAGCATATAGCCCGATTCAATGAATTTTTGCGTTACGTGTCTTACTGCACGTAAACTGTTTGATCCAATCATGATATTTTCATCATCAATCATTACATCGACAAAATCCATATTACCATCCTTTACAGACGGTAATTCTTCAGCTGTTGGTTCTTCGTTTACTATAGGAGTTGCTGCATATTTGTCTAAATTATCTCGAACTTCTTCAAAAAACGAAGATAAATCTAAACCTTTAGTTTGCATCGTGGTTGCATCAAATGTATCAAATACCCAACACATTCGTTCGGATGCATGCATTGTTTGAATTATTGAATATTCAGCTTTTGTTACGAAGATTTTGTCAAAGATTGTCTGCATGATTCCTCCTTTTTTGTTTAATAACAAATAACCGATCGATTTCTGCTTCAGGCAACTGTTTTATTATGCATATTTTTTCTCGGGCTTCATTTATATTAGAGGCAGTTACACTGCCAATAATTTCTTGAGTCGTATCCGTTTTAAAAAAATATACGTATGTTGCGTTACGCATGATGCAATTTTATTATAAATATAAACCTAGTTCATATCTCCTAATAGCAATATCCAATGCATCTGACAATGTTTGAGATAATTTACCAATTTCGTGTTTTCGTAAAACCAATGTACGTCCTTTAACATCAATCGGAAATGTGTCATTTTTATTAGGTTTGCTAGCATAAACGTTAGCAGCTGCAGTGCTTACAGATTTAGAATATGCAATTAAATCTTTATATCGCATATGAATTTGTTGATTAAAAATATTCAAATGTCCAATTGTACAATTCATTGGATCTGTTTTAAAATTTTCTGCAGAAATTTTGGTTTCAATTATAAAATCCAAATTTGCCCAAGTTTCGCCATAACGATTAACATGATTTTCTGAAATAGCCCACGGCTGATTAATACTGTTTGTCATGTTTTTATTGTAATTTATAAATTAATACTGTATATACGTCTTTTGAATAATTGCATCGAATATTAACAAATTGATATTTTTCAATCAACATGTCCATAACTAATCCAGGATGTACATAAAAGAATCCTTCATGATGATATGTATTTATCGGATTCATTAAATTAAATGAAACTACTTGTGTTGATAAGTTATACAACATATCAATATCATCAAATAATTTACGCAAATCATCATCTTCCGTTTCACACCTTCGTGGAGTAAATACGCCGGAAGCAACAACCCATTCGTGCTTGTCAAGTTTAGCAGTTTCAAATGCACCTACATTAACTTTATTTAAGCCCCATTTTTGTTCGCCTAACTGCGTCATTATAGGATTATGGTCTATGGCACTATATAAAACTACGTCATTGTTTAACGCAGCCAAATCGCGAGCTATGCCGTATAAGTCACATCGACCGCATCCTATATCTAATAACGAACCGCCGCTGAATCCTACTAATAAATTTTGCATTAAAAAGCGTTGTTCTGCGGTTGTGTTATAACCTACCGGAATTGGACTATTCATCATATAATCACCATCTGTTGGTTGTAATGTATCCCAACGATCCAATTCGGCGTCAGAATTTATTAAATTATCTAGAATGCTTTGTTTCAATTGTTTTTTATCCATGAATTCTATTTGATATTCGTTCTCGATTCTGTAACTTCTTATGTTCGGATATCATTGCCTTTAAAGGATGTGTTCGATTAATACTCTGTTCTACTTGAACAAATTGTGATATAACTTGCCAAGCTTCTGTTTCAGTTTCACATCCTGGTATCATAAACACATCATGCAAACTTATGTCATTATGCACTATATAGTACTCGCCATCATGACCCATTATTGCAATACATCCAGGATAACGTTTTTGAACTCGTTTTTTTAAACTTTCAAGCTTCATTGATTATGATTTAGTAATTGGTAATGCATCATTTGCAAGTAATTGCTTATAAGGAATAGTTGTCTGAATCATATCTGTATCACATAACATAGTTGTTAAATGTTTATTAAGATATGTTGAATGTTTAGGATTCGTAGTAATTATACATGCTGCAGATCGATTTTCCAATAATACATCATATACAATAGATTTATTAATCAAATATTGATCTAATATTACGCCTACTCGATTTACTCCATCTTGAGTAACAACGACAGTGTGCCCTGGTCGATATGCCATTATTCGATAATTTTAATGATTTTACTTGCCGAAACTGATTTAACTTCAAAATCAAAAGTATAACCTTTAAAATCTTCAACAACTTTAGCTTCTGCTTCAGTTACTGAAAGTGCTTCTACAAGATATGTTTCAGTTGTTTTCTTTTCTTTAGTACCCTTAGGGGTATCAACTGTGTCAATTAATTGAACTTTTGCTGTGTAATACGACATTTTTTTATTTTTATGGTTTATAACTATATTTGTAATATAATAAATTAAATTGAAATATCAAAATTATTTTTTATGTAAACGTTTTTGTTTTTTATGCATTTCATATGATTTTTCAATTTGTTTATCATTTAATTTAAAATTAACAAATAAATTATCTAAAATATCTGCAATTAATCTTTGTTTTTCTGCAGCAGAATATTTCTTTTTACCAATTGATGTAATTAATTGTTCTAAATGTTTAATATATTGACTAGGTACCTTTTTTAGTATCCTTGACTTTTCTATATTAACAACATGTTTATTATGGTGTTTTTCAGAAATTAGCTGTTTAGCAATTTTTGCAGATTCTGATAAGATATCACCATATTTAACAGTCCATGCTACTTCTGGTGTAGGAGATGCTGCCGATGCACCGCCGGCGCCGGCAGCTGCATCCGATGATTTTTCAGCTTTTTTTTCATCTTCCTTACCAAAACCGACAATATCTTCTAATGGTAACTGCAATTCAATTGTATATGAATCATCACGACCCCAGCCTGTATATGGAACAATTTTAATTAATTTGTCTCGTAGCAGTTTTAAAAGAATTGCAGGCGTTAAATTAAAATCTTTACCGCTTCTAGCAATAAATTCTCGTACGCCAATATCTGACAAAGAATAAATGATGCCTATGTGTTGTGACCCATAGGCATCAAATTTTCCTAAAAATCGTTTTTCTGCAGGAGTAAATGGTGATTCTCCTCTAGATGTATTAATATCATTTGTTTCGATAGATGATTTACCTGCAACCGCAGCATCAGCTTGCTCCTTAAGCATGGTTCGCAACGTATGATATACTAATATTTCTTGTTGTTTTTGCATTATTCTGATTTAGATTCTGCTAATTGCGTTGAACGATATTTACTTGCTAATTTTTTAACTTCATTAATTGCTTTACGTGCTCTAACGCCCGCAGCTTTTATCCCTTTGTTGGTAAATCTTTCATGATTTTCTTTAAATACTAACCAATGTTGTTCGATTTGATCGAAAATTTCTTGTGATGCCATGTTAACCTTTTTTATTTTTATATAAATATTTACATCAAACAAAACGATCCATTAAAATATGAATGTTTTCATTGCGTATCTTTAATTTTACATAGTCAGACAGTTCTATTATTACATCTTCGCCATCTTGACGTATTTGCATGATATGATTTTTATTAATAAACCGTAATTCTGGCTCGTTTTTTTCTTGCTTACCTTGTAATTCAATTACATATAATGCCAAAAACCCCGGTTTTGTTATCATTAGTCACCAGTCCATTCAGCTCCGCCCATATATCCTGGATTTCTGCTAGGGGGTGTAGCACCACTAAGTTTTCCTATACTTATAGGGGTTGTTGATTGAGCCATTTTTTGAGTGTCAATATTTAATTTCATCATTTTAGCAGAATTATCTCTTGCATATTGCATTAATGCCATTTTCAATGATTCTGCATCTGTAGCTGTAGATCCAATTTGTTTAGCAATGAAATCTTGAAGTTGTTTGGTATTTTTAAAACGAGCTTCATCATTAATGATATCAAAAATACCACGTGCATACATTAATGCACTCTTATCTACAGATCGAGCGTAGTCGGCAACATATCTACTTAAGTTAATACGATTAGTAACAGCATCTGGTATTTGCATCCAATCCGTTTCTGCATATTCATCAGCAAAATCTGGGCCCATATCGTCATCTACAGTAGATAATAATTCTTCACGTTGTTGTACGGTTAATCGTTTCCAAATTTCAGCTTCATTATATTCTCGAAGAATATGACGAGCTCTATGCAATTCTTCTTTAAGAATTTGTACGTGTTTAGGATTTTTAATATCAAAAATTTTCATGATAAATTTTCCAATTTATATATTGTTGTGTAAATTAAATCTTTGAAAGCATCTAATTGATTGATAATGTTTGTGTCATCTTTAGGAAATTTTGCATATACGCGTTCTATAAATGTAGATAACGCTTTAAAATATTTAATGGCGGTATCTGCAGAGTATTCATCAAAACGTTCAGCAGGTTCATAACCCATAACAATTCCATATTTTCCTTGATATGATTCAACTAATGCATCAACCATATCCGGAATAGCATCATAATATGCATTTAGTGCCATATGTGCAGCAAATGACCCGGGGCCTGTTGTTTGCCAATGAAATATATGAGCTTGGTCTCGTGATGCCATTAATGTAGAAACTAATTTTTCAAACATTATGTTTTCCTTTTAATATAAATATATGTTATTCAAATTCTATTTCAAATCTACTAGCCCATTCTAATGCTCGACTATGATCTGGCGCGCGACCTGTACCGCCCGCATTAAGATTTACAAAATATGTTGTAGCATTGGATTTACTAGTAAATTTAGGCAATGCGGCAGCTGGTTTATTCTTTGTAAAAAATGCCGCGGCAATTTTTGCAGCAACGTCAGGATTATTTGCAGCTTCGGGGTCTCCTACTAAATCTTCACCAACAATACTACCATACTTTTGATAGTTATCCTTAAATGTTAGACCATTAAAACCACGACCACGATATAAATATCCTTCATCTGATGCATTACCGAAGCGGCCACCATATACGCGATTAAAGAATGCTTCATCGTCAGATTTTAACGTATCCAATTCATCATCATCTGTAGGTACTCTATTTCCAAATATTTCACGAATGCGATCATTAGGTGTACCGCCATATCCTATTTCATCTTGCGGAATAAAACCTGATTCTTTGCCTATAACAGACAATATTCCTATTTGAGTAAATGGATTTATAATACCTTGATCATTCATATAATCAATTAAAAGTTCAATATTTGCAGTTTCGTCTGTTCCGATTCCCGATGGAATTATTACACGTCCTTTTGGTGATATTTGTTTTTTAGGTTTAGCAATTCGCAATGCATCCATGGTTTCATCATCAATTACTTCAGATGCATTAAGACCATGTTTCATTTTAAAATCAGTTAATGCTTCAGTTGTAGATGGTCCAAATTCCATACTAAGTATTTCAGACGAGTCAATTTTATATCCTAATCTTTGTAAAAATTTATGCACATCCTCCATAATAATACCAATATATCCGGGTGTCAAATGTAATTCGTCATCTTCTATTTTTTCTTGTTCTGTATCAACATCGATTGAATTATCCAAATCATTTAAAATTTTTAACATTTCATCATATAAAATTATATGTGCTGGGCGATCTAACTGAATATTATTTTTGTCAAAAAATACATCATCTGTAAATGAATCGGTTTCGAGTACATAATCGGCATGTTTACGAATCCAAGTATCAGTTTCTAAATCTTCTGCTAATGAAAAATGGATATTTAATTTTTTCTTAATATTTGGTTTAATAAATCGCACAGATGGTATAGTATTTAATACTATAGGTATTTTAAGTGATTTGCAATGTTCAATTATGCCTCGAAGATTATCAATTATACTATGAACTTCTTGATTTTTATTTTTTTCATATATACCGCGAGTAAACACGACAACTAAATCATAATGTGTCGATACATGATGTATTACAAGATCTTTAAGTTCTTTAACACTGCCTTTATCGGCAGTACGTATATCTCCGGTAATTACTTGATTGTTAATTAATTGTCGAGCAAAGCCGCGACGTCGATCTAAATCATGATCAGTAACAAATAATACATGTAATTTATCTGATAGTTTTGCTTCTAATAAGAGTGTTTTTAAACGTATCATATATTAGTAAAAATTTAATTTTCCAGTACCTTCGCCGCCATCGGCCGGCACCAACTTAAAAATATCGGTACCGTCGGTAACATAATCTTCTAAAGATTGATTAGGATATTCGACATACAATTTTTTAATTCCATCAACATACATGCATAAAGCATCCATAACGGTATTGACATTTTGTGTTAATGCCTTTTTTGCTGTAGCAGCATCATCCGATGTTCCGAAATCTAAATTTCGTACTGCAGAAGCCATTGCTGTTTGAGCTTCTTTACAAGCTGTACTTAAAGCGTCAATTGATGTTAAAAAATCAGTTTCGTCTTCTGTTAAATTTTTACGGTGCTGTGCTTCTACTTCGGCTAATGTAGGCAATCCTTTACCAGGTTTACGTTCCCAAGCATATCCTTCTAATAATGTCTTTAATTTCATCGATGTCCTTTAATAATTTCATATACGCTATATAACGCAGCAACAACTATTGCAATGCTACCTTGTATAAATGCAAATAACCTATTCATATTAATAAATATTGCTAGTATCATTTTACAGTAAAAAAGTGCGCCCAAAGACGCACTCTTAAACATTTGCCTCGAAATGTTCCGCCTAAGGTAGCAGGCATCTTTATTCCATTTCGGTAGGAAAAAAGTTTGGAAAAAGTTTTGGCTGTCTTAATTCGCTTAATAAGTCTAATAATTCATCAAATGCACGAAGATATCCCATTTTTTCTTCACGTTGCAAAACACTATTAGTAGCCATATTGCTTCGCAAACGTTGCAATATATCTTCAGCCTCTGAAACTAAATCCAATACACCATGATCAGTATGACCTTCTGTAATTTCTTTTACATCTTGTCCCGGCTCATACCATTTACCGTCGCCATCTGAATCTTGCCATCTTTTCGGGTTGCCAAAATATTTTGGATATTTCTTTTTAGCTTGTTCTTGATCTGAATTAGGCAATTGATTGTATATATTTGTTATTTTAGTTTTATCATAAACATGATTATCAGCTTCATGTTGTTTAATTGCATATTCTAAATCACTAATATTTTTCTCCGATTCGGCTATATTGGCTGCGTGTGTTGCTATAGCATCCTTAAGGGTAGGTAAAGATCCATCTGGTTTACGTTCCCACGCATACCCTTCCAATAAAATATCCTTAAGTTTTTTCATGATATATCTTTTTTAAATAAATATTGCAATACCATATAAACTAGTACGTTAGTACGCCCGTTACCCCATAATAGCGTCCTTTCAGGACTCCTTTCGTGTTGTAGCTATGCCGGCTCGCACCAACCAAAGACCCGCGGGCCGATCCAAGACGCGATATCCTGCCGTAGTGATGCGTGTCATGTTTGCTGCTAACAAGGCGCGATATATGCGTGTCTTTTGGGCTTCCTTGTCCCCACTGCTAGTGTCAGACCCCGTTATGTCGATGCTTGCAGGTTGCCATTGTGTTGCAAAATCTAAGAGGGCTTCCAACGCGGTACTCATGAGACGCAGGTAATTGACGCGTCCGGCTGCTGCGCTTCGGTCATGCGCCACAGTATGGCCTTCACCGTCTTGGGTAGGCGTCAACATGGCAAATGCCCATTGTTGTGCACCTTGATCCACCATTGCCAGAGTGATGCGTACACCATCTGCTTGAAATTCGGCTTCGCGATAGTTTCTCGAGTTTTTGATCCAGGTAAACTGGGTTGCATAAGGAGTCACCCCGCCTAAAGTTATTTCTGTTACAAGTTGCGTTAATTGTATCATGACGTCAAGTCTTTTTTGATAAAGTATAACACACCATGTATTCAGTAATGTTACCTGGGTCAACGTTGAAACGTACGGGACCTTGCAGATTGGGCTCGTTGCGCGTTGCATTTAGAATGCTATTTGCACCCGGATCATGGCCCATACCGCCTCTACGATTGATCTGCCAATGCTTAGCGTCATCGGCTTCTGCAAGCATTGGTATTGTGATTGTTACATTGTATGTACCTTTATTGACTTGACTGGTAATTGCAACGTTTTCAATGTCGGGCCGCAGCGATTGATCCTTTAACCATGGATTGCATTCGCATACCAACACGTTGAATATTTGATGCAAAGTATCTCCACTGCTGCGATTGGCATGCGATACGGCCCAACCGCTTTTCGGTCCTGTATATGCAAGTCGAAATGCAGCGTCGGATTTTTCAATATCGATTTTGGGTCGAATGCGACCATTGTCCGTTTTTCCCCCATCCCATTTGGCTTTGGTTTCCGCCCAATGTGCACAGGAATTCCAGGATTCGCCCGTCCATTCCATCAGCAATTGCTTTAATCGTATCATACTAATAAATATTGGTTTCCGTAACTTTACGATGTAAAGCTCCTGGAAACGACGTGGCTTTAATGTGATGCGTCCGTATTGTGTGCCGTCGAAGAATTGTGCATTTAATTAAATACTTCATCTTCATGAATCTTGTCAATTATTTCACTAGCTAATGCCAGCATCTCTTGTTGAAACTGCAGTTGTGCTTCGCGAAAATGATTACCAGCTGGAATTCCGTGTTGCAACAATTCTTCATTTAATTCATTCATTAAATCTATGAACTTATCGATGGTACCATCAACGAATGTGTCAATTTTTTCATGCACAATGTCATCAGGCGTTTTGTCATTGTTTTCTTTTAAGTACTGCTTCCAACGTTGGAGATATGTGTTTTTCATGGGTGATGTCCGTTATCTAATAATAAATATATGACACTGTCATATTCAATAAAGAGCACCTATATAGCAAAAAATCTCCCCGTGCGAGAAAAACATATATAACCATCCTCATCTAGATGGGGGTGCCCTACCCCTTTAACGAAACCCTCCCCCACCCCCCTATATAGCCCCCCGTTCACCCCCCGTTTACACCCCCCCATACCCCCATAAAAAAAGGGGGGCTATTGCCCCCCCATGTTGACCCCATTTAAATCAGTGGCGCCTTTACGAGACGGCCCGGGTCGCTGATTGCGATGCTCTTATGCCGATGCTAATGACTCGCGTATCTCTGCAGCAGCTACATTGTCTGGATGACTTAAGTCGGATGCAATGCCTAACGACTCCATCAATTGATATATGCCTGCCCACTTACCTCTTAGACGATCGGTTAATGTATCCGACGCACCATACCATTGCGTGGACTGCATGTAACTTAAATATGCTTGGGCTTCTTGATTCTGTATCTCTTGGATCATGTTCTTCTTGGTCATTGTCTCTCTCTTTTAATTATTATACTTAAAGATAAGGAATATGTTTCAAATATCCTAATCTTTCTGCAACTTTGTTTAACTTTTTTTACAGCAGTAATCCGACGCCTTTCGACGCCGGATCCTGATTCGAGATATGTACGTTCTAAGCCGGGATGATTTGTTCTGCAATCATCATCTTGGGATTGTCAAAGCCCATTGCACATATGCGAGCTGCCTTGATAAAGCTACGAAGGTTAATCTCTACACCATCAAACTCTGCATAGAGCTCCTTCATCAACTGCATTGCTTGCTCCTTAGCTGGCATCGGGATGCGACGCTCCATTGTCGCCATTAGCTGACCCATTCTGGTAAACATCTGGTCCGTTGTCAAGGCAACATCACTTACAAAGCTGCGTGAGCGAATTGCGTCATCAAGTTTGCTTTGGTTAATATTGGAGACAAAGATGATGCGCCCGGTAAACTCAAAGTGACGTGGCACTTCACTGCCAAACTCATCTTTAAGCGTCTTTGTGGAGATATAACTAATTTTGCGGGTGTCATACGAATCCAAAGCCGCTTTGAGGATATTCACTGCATCATCGTCTTTGAATACAGAGTCACAATCATCCAACACAATAACCTTATCGCTATTCTCATACAGCGTAATAAACAAACCGCATGCGGTAGCACGACCCTTGAAGTGAACAAAGTCGCTAGACTCCTTAAGACCCATTTGCTCCAATGTACTCTTAACCAAATGCGTCTTGCCGGTACCTGCACCGCCGGTAATAACAAGTGATGGTTGAATGCCACGCCCTACCATTTTAGTCAGCCGCTCAATGTTTGCAAACATCTCCTCTGGGTCTTGTTGCTCTTTGGCCTGCATAAAGGACATCTTGGCTACTGGTGGTGGAGTCAATGCAACACCCATATCTATTGCCGGCACTCGAGTCACTCGACCCGTTGCGGATACTACTAATACCTCACGGTTCTTCTCAGCATTCAATAGCTGGATGTGTCGGATGGTGTCTTTAGGCGCTATGCTACCTGTGGTTGTGTTCTTGGCAAATAACTTGCCTTTAATTCTAACTGGTTCAAAAACATTACTCATCATATATCTCTCTTTTTAATTTATATAAAGATAAGGAAAAATCCAATGCGATCCACCCGAATCGCAAACTTTTTTAAACTTTTTTTAGTCGGTTAATTCGCCATTAAAGAATGTTAAAGACTCAGTGAACTGGTATCCTTCGACTATTATATGCAGAAGGCCTAAATTAGGATCTACAGGATAATCCTGAGAATGGCGAATCAAGATCTCGAAGTCCACTCCATTGTGCTCGATAAGGTTTAAGAAGTCAGCGGCATTTAGTGTGCAGGCTGCTTTGATAATTTGGTTTCGTGTCATCTCTCTTATTTTTTAATTATACTTAAATTTAAGAAAAAAATCAATGCGATCCTAATCTTTTTGAAACTTTTTTTAAGCTTCGATAACGTCGGATTCCTGGAATTCTCTTATGTCAAAATCAACCAGCTCATCTAATTCCTCTTCGTCATAGCCAAAATCCTCAATTACTAATTCACGTGCCTTT
>Ga0194115_10001034_pt1 | contig 37487 bp, 48 predicted proteins | sample TA2MahsurfametaG_3_FD_148656 | JGI IMG/M metagenome (GOLD analysis project Ga0194115, IMG submission 148656) | Freshwater microbial communities from Lake Tanganyika, Tanzania - TA2015002 Mahale S4 surface | ecosystem: Environmental > Aquatic > Freshwater > Lake | place: Tanzania: Lake... | reverse complement strand
AAAAGTAATTCTTCTTTTAATCCTTTCCAAATCATTCCTTTACGACACTTAACTACAGCACCTGATTTGTAAGCGGATGGTTTGTCGTATTTGCGGTCTGCAATACGAAGACAACGGTCACGTTTTTTTTTTTGTTCTTCAAGAACTTCGTTAATAAGTTTCTGTAGTCTATCCATCTATTAATACATATTGTACTTTATATTGCTTGTTACATATAGTATTTGCTTTACCTACCAAATGACACCTTACAGTTTCTGGGTTAATGTTGAGGTCAAGGGCTAAAGTGGTATAGTTTGGATAGGTTTGAATGTATGTTCCGGTTATTGTATAAAGAGATACAGGATTACCTTTGCCTTTATTTGGGCTAGTCCTGCCTTTATGGGCTTCAGATACTCCAGGTTTTGGACCATCTGGTTTTCCTTTTTTAGCTGTTGTGGATCCCTTTTTTGCTTTGGATATTTTTTCACATATTTCTTTTGAAAATTTTCTTCCAGTTAGTTTCTCACTAACAGTACGTTTGGTTTCTTCTTTATGGAGTCCATTTCCTCTAGCATCATTTGTCATATTATAGAATTGAGGATTTATAGAAGCATTGAAATGTTCTAACCATTGAGACTCTATATCACGAGCATTCCCTTCACCTTGCCAAAGTATATCTCTTGTAAAATTGTTTTTACCGTATTTTTTTAAAGCATCTTTTATTGTTTTACCACTACCATAATAGTTTTCGTCTATTTGAGATTTTCTAGAAGAACCAATATATTTTTTTCCGTTTATAATATTGGTTATAAGATAAACATAAGCCATTTTATTATAAATATTGGTAGGGCCGATTTCCTACCAAAAACCACTAAAGTTTTTTGCACCTCCTAATTGTTTCCAATAACGACCGATTCTACAACTCCAATATGAAGGTTTTGTTCTATCTTTTTTATTTTTACAATCGTGACGTGCAGCAAATGCTCTACGTGCTTTAGGATCGTTTATTTTAGCAGACATTCCTACTTGACCAAAAGATACTTTTTTAACTCCTCCTCCAGGTTTTCTAACGTAAACATAGAATTTTTTAGATCCACCACGTTTTGGTTTTCCAATTGGTGGAGTTTTCTTTTTATCTTCTGCTTCTTCAAGTTCTTCTTCTTCCAACATAGGTAAACCTAAAGGTACTCTTTGATTTTCATAAATCCCATATTCACCTAAATCAGTTTCAAGTAAAATTTCTTTATCGTCGTCGTTCACATGAATAATTTCACGTAAATATAGATAACGAGCTTCCGACCATAAATTAAGGAAAGCTTTCGAACCATATCGGAACGTGTTTTCAGTAAGTGGTAATTTGTTTACCACGTGATATCGCAGATTTTCCGATAATATTTCTTTAGGTGCTATACTTTCGTTTAGTACTACACCAGTATTACTTGAGCCATCACAACCACCACAACCACAATCACATTTTTCTTTAGGGGGGGTTGATAATACTTCTTTTATAAGTTTGCGTAAACGTTCCATATTAATCTTTAAATAAAGCGTCAAAATTCATTTTCATTTCAGCTGAAGCTACAGCTATATTAGCTAGTAAGGCTTCATTGTCTAGGGTATCTATTTTTTCGTTAGTAATTTCAACGAAATCTCCTAATCCATTTACATTTACATTTAACACATATCCTCTATCTTGACCCAATAAAGGTTTTTTATTAAGTTTAGTTTTAATCATTACTTTTAAAATGCCACTAGCAACATCTTCAGGTGTTGCATTTGAACCTAAACCAAGTTCTTGTAAAATAACTTCAACTCGTTTAAACAAGTTTATTACTACTTCAAATTGATATTTTTCAGCAAACTCTTTTAATTTAGCTTCTTTATAAAAACTTAACATTAAACGAGAAGCATCTACTAATTCAGATGTTTTAAATGTACCTGGATTAGCTGCTGATTCTTCTGGGAATTTATTTTCTTTTAGGGCTTCTAGTAGACTTTTAAATCCAAATAAGTTACTTAATAAACCATATGATTTTTTATCTCCAAAAAATTTACCTAAGGTAATCATTTTTGAACCATAATCTTTAATTTCAACACCTAAATTATTAATAATTAAATCTGGGTTATCGGCACCACGTCTGTCTTCTACTTGAAATTTTCTACTTTTATTATATTGAAATGCCCAATATGTTGAAACTTCACCGTTACCTGAACCTGCGGTTTGTTTGCCTGTACGAGCAGCTATTGGTTTAACACCAAATAATTTTTTCCAAATTTCACCATCTTTTCCATTTAAATTAAAATCTTTTCCTAGTTCAAGTGGGGTTTGGCAAATAGGAATTTGCTCAACACCTAATGCTTCTTTAATCCTATCGTCGTATTCTGTTTGTTGTTCATTAAGAGATGTTTTTATATCAACTACTTCATTTAATAGTTTATTTAACAATTTAACATCCTTAGGATCTTCCATATCAGGGTATCCTTTAGGAAACTTGTAAGTTATACTACGTATGAATTGTTCTAAAACGTCCATTATGATTTTTCATTATCGGAAGGGGAAATAATAGAGCTAATTCTTGTAATTATAGAGGGGCTCAAATTTGATTCTCTAGCAAAATCTATTAATATATCAAGTAAATTAAATAACAATTCTAATTCGTTAGTATTTAATCCTTCTCTATTTTTTAAATTTTTTTGAAGGTTTAATAACTTTTGATTTATATTTAGTGGTTTTTTTGGTTTTGGGGGGGTGTTTTTAGGTGTTTTTGGTTCTGGGGGGGTATTTTCATTAAGAATTTTTTTAATTTCTTCTTTAATTAATTTTTTTAATACTTCGTTTTTCATTTTATTTATTTTATTTATTTTATATTATGTTTCAGGTGTTTCTGCTGGTGTTTCTTCTGGTGTTTCTTCTGCTGGAGGTGTAGGTTCTGCTCCTGGGAGTTCGGTTTCTAAACCGCCTCCACCTGCTTCTCCTCCTTCAGCTTTAGCACCATAGCGTAAAATATTAGCTATAGATTCAGCTGCTCTTTCTTCTTCAGGTAAATTAAGTAGGTAATATTTTTTACCTTCTACTTGAGCAATCCAACTACGTTTACCATAGATCAAATAAAAGTTTTGACCATTTTGTAAATTGATTCTAAATGTAGTAGGACGTGGTGCAACCCAATCAATTGAAGCTAAAAAGCTATCATATTCTGGGGTTAAAAGATCAACGATAACTTTTTTAAGCTCAGGAAACTTTGTCAGTTCATCATATTGAACTGCCTCTTCAGGTGTTATAGTCATGTTTGAGTACACCTGTTTAGTTAACGCCCTAAGTCTATTTGCAAGTTCTTCGCGTGTCATTATTTTTTAGATTTTTCTATTTTAGCATATTTGCCTTCAGACTCTTTTAGCCCTACGCGTTCAATGCTATCAATATCACTATAATCAAGACTATCTATTACGAATTGCATTTGTTGGTTGCTAGGCTTACGAAACACGACTTCTATTCTAGGATAAAGTACAAGTGAAACCTGGTTGATTGGTTTTCGCCCTTTTGTCTGAAGATTTTTATTAGCGTCTATGATTTTCTCTATTGCGGCTCCTTCCCTCCCGGTTCTAAGAGCAATTTCGAAATTGTTTTCCATTGGCTCGTCATCATCTCCGTCAATAGTAGACCCCAGCATAAAGTTAAGTTTTTCTTTAATAATTTCTTTAATTTTATCTTTAGCAGATAAATAATATGCACCTGCACCCATAGAAGGTTTTAACTTTTCATCAATTACATCTTCTTGAGCGGCTACATTAACCATAGCATCAATTTGAGGTTTTTTAATTTCAAAATCAAGATAATGTTTAGCTGAAACTAAGCAAGATTTAGCGTTAATGATTTTAGCTTGCCACCAATGTGGAAAATCAACTTCTTGTCCATTATCAAATTGATCAACCATTTTATAAAGTTCCATAGCATATTTTCCAATACGATATAAATCTGCTTTAAGCATGTGTGGTTCATCGTCTTGGTGACCTAAATCAAGATCTTCTTCTAATTCACCTTTAGCTTTTTTAATAGCAATATCACGTGCCATTAAATAATCTTTAGAATCAATTTTTCCATCTGGTTTTCCTTCAGGGCCTGTTAAATCTTTGCCTTTTTTTTCAGACAATGGCTTAGATAAAGCCGCTTGAATCATTTCTTTTAATTTAGTTTCTTTATCCATTGGTTCTTCTGGTTGTGGTAATTTAGTAGGGGTTGCTGCTTGATCTTTTAATTTTTTTTGTGCCTTTTTTTTAACTTGATTTACGGCAGTAGAATAAGCTATTTGTTCAGGTCTTGCACTCTTGCCGTAAATTTTTGTTAAATTGTCTCTTCGAGAATTAACGATGGCTAAAAATTTATCATAAATTTCTTTTGATTCTTCTTTTGAAAATCCCTCGTTAATGTTTTTCATCTCTTAAGCTTTGTCTTCTGCAGTTGAAGTCTTTTTGAAGTCAGCTGCAAGTTTTTTAATGCTATTAGCTGCACTACGTGCACGGCCACGAGCTGCTTTTGATGTTTTAGCATGCTCAGATTCCATAATAGCTACTTGTTCTTTAATTGCGTCTAAAAGTTCTGTTGTGTTCATAGATTTTATTATTTACAGATTATTTATTTAATGGTACACCATCCGAAACATACTTTTTCGAAGGTAATTTTTTTTACAATATTACAGATTATTTTTTTCATATTATATATTTTTAGTCTTCTCCTCCACCAATATATTCGCTAACGAAAAATTTAAGTGTGTTTCCGACTTGTGTTTCAAGTTTTTCATTGTTCATTCCTTTTGCAATCTGGAATGCTTTCATTAAATGGTCCATAAGATCAGCTTCGGTACCTTTCATATCAGCTGAGATGTCTTCTAAGCCTCCAGCTACATCTACAGGAGCTTCGTCTGCAGGCATATCTTCAGCAGGTACTTCTTCAGTTGCATCTGTTACTTCAACGTCTTCTATGTCTTCAACATCTTCGTCTTTTTTCTTTTTTGCTTCTTCTAATTCATCTTCACCTTCGTAAACCGGGTCATAGTCTTTAGCTGCAACTGCAGCGCCATCAAGTTCAGCAACGATCATTTCTTTGATTTTTGCTTTCATTTTTTCGCGTTTACCTGCTTTTTTTCCTTTTTCGTATTCGTATTTGTCTACGTCAGCTCGTTCTTTACGAGACTCGTTTTCGTTTAACGATCTGAATGCAGGGTTTAAATTCTCAATGGCTTTACTTTCCTTTAAGAATTTTTTTAAGTCAAAATTATCCATTTTATTTCTTATTGTTTGTGTATAAATATTCGGAAAGTAGTGTTCCTATCACTCCTACCTTCTGTCTTACAAAAGACCATTCATCTCTTGCCATATGATGAGATTCTTTATATGATATACCTAATACACCTATTAAATGATTATCTAAACTATATACGCCAAGCATACAGATAGATTTTGTGTTAAATTGGGTTGTTAAATATTCCAAACCAATAGTATCTTCTGCTATACTAACATCCTCTATTGATATTTCATCATCATTGTAAATTTTTGAAAGTACTCTAGGGAATAAAGACACTGGGATGTTTTGGAATGTGTGTTGAATTGTAGGGGTATTTGGAGAGGTTTTTTCGTAAAAAAAAGAAAATTTTTGAATTGATTTTCCTGTAGGGTAAAAATGACCTCCATTATGAAATTGAGCTAACCATACTCTATCACAAGATAATTCATTCATTATAGTTTCTAATTGGGTATCAATTAAAGTAGATGTTTCAAGAGCTTCGTGCATTGGAGTTTTTTTATCTTTTTTTTCCATTTTAAGTATGACCCAATTAACTACAATAGGCCCAATTATAGCAGTAATCAATGCTACAAATATGGTAACAATAATATAAGATAAGTTAACAGTTGTTATCATTTTTTAAGTGAGTTTAAATATTCAATTACTTCATTTAAAGATTGCTGTGCGCGTTCTTTATCTATTCCACCAACCCATTTTTGTACTTCACCGTGTTCTGAAATGAAACTATTAGCTTTATCATTCAGAATATTTTCAAACCAACCTTTGTATTCTTCTATTTGTTTATCTATTTCTGCGTTGAATGTTTGTGTAGTGTAATTTTCCCAAGTACCAGCAATTTTCATTTGGGTTTCTGTAGTAGTTCTACAATCTAAACATTCGCCATATGATTTAAAGTAAAATGGATCTAATTGTTTGTCCATCACTTGTTTACATTTTGGACAAAACAATGGAACTGCTACTTTTTTAAAACTATCAAGTTTAGTAACATTTTCTTTAATGCCATCTCGAATAGTCCAAGTTTTACCTCTTTCTTCCCAAACATCACCTTCTTTGTGGTCTTCTTGGGTTTCACCATTATAACCAATTCCAACAGTTGAACGATCACCATGTTTACCTTTGACAAGGTTACGAAGACGTTCTACATCTCGTTTTTGGAATTCTTTTTTCAGAACATTATCGGACATTATATAATTTTAAAGTTTCTAATTGTTTAAGAGTATCAGGTAAATTTTTATGTAATATACCTATACCTCCATTTGCTTCCCAAGCTTTAATATTTTTTTCTAGGTCATCTATAAGTATATGGTTTGGAGCCGCAAATGTAGCTTTTTGAACAGCAGGCACAAATATTTCTTTTCCTACATTAGTTAAATTTTTAGCAATCCATTCTTTTTTACCTTGAATAGCTTGATTTTTTTCATAACTTAATTGTTCACCAGGTAGAAGACTAAAATCTATTGCAGGAGTTGAAAGAATATTTGGGGTGTATAATTTAATAGCTTCCCATAATTCTGGTCCTCCTGGTTGGGGAAGTAAATTTGCCCAGAAAATCTTTTCATCAGTTTTTTCTTTAAATTTGGATCTAAAAAGTTCCCAAAAATATGATTTACTTACAGCATTAGCTTCTTGAGTTGTCATCCCTGTTAAATCAGCATACCCTTGATCAAAGTTAGCTAATACACCATCCATATCACAGTATATAGTGTATTCGGAATCAACGTTTTCATTAAGTGAATTTATTGAATCTATACGTTGAAGTAATTCTTCACTAAACTCAACTCCATGTCGAAATTTAAATTGTTTTTCTAATTTTTCTGTAGATAATCCTTTATTTTTTAACAATAAATAGGCTCCTAAATCTGCATCCATTTCATCATCTGCTGAATAAGGTCCTGTATGTCCTAAAAGTAAATGGGTTACTTCATGGGCTTCAACAATTTTTAAATCATTTTTATCTAAATTAGAATTAATAAAGGTTTCACCATCAATAAAAATTGTTTTATCTTGTGGGTAATAAAAACCATACCCATATTCATCAAAATATGGTTTAAAAATTTTATAGTTTTCATTTTCCTTAAATATAACAGTAATATTTACTCCAGGTTTAAAATCACTAGAATATGAAAAAAGACTATCTTCTGTTTCTTCTCTTAAAACACCTTCAGTAATAGTATCTGTCCAATTGCGAAAAGTCATATTGCCTTTTTCATATGCTTCTTTTTCAATTTCAGGCAAATTTCCTTCCTCGTTTGTATTTTGAGTTGTAATATTACCTAAACGACCTTCACAATTTTGTAGATGATGAATCATTTCATGTGCAAATGAACGCATTACATCTTTTGGATGACGATCCATTGTGTAAAGCACAATTGATTTTTCATTTGGATTATAATATGCTGTTTTACCAAAGAAATCTCTAGCATTTTCTATATCATCCTCTATAAATTTAACTTTAGGTAAAGGACGAATATTCATTCCTTTACTTAACATATATTGAATTAAAGATGATAACATTGTAGGGTAACTGAATTTGCTTGGTTCAGCATACATTTCTTTAATTCCTCCGGGTGTAGTTAATTTTTTATTAGTTTTTACATCTGTAGTATAACCACAAGTTCCTTCTTCTATTGGAGTTTTAGTTAATATAGACCAAATTTTATCTCTATCTTCTTTTGATATTTCAGTAGGTAAATAACGTTGAAACGATTCATATTCATTATTTAAAATTGCTAATCTAGCGTTTGTACCACTTACGCGATCTCCTTCTCCTTCACTTTTAATTATAATAAGTTCAAAGTTATCATATTTTCCTTTTAAACTATCAAATCGTTTTACATCACCCATATCTTCATCTCCTCTAATTCCTACTATAGGAAAATAAAAACTTGTTGGGTCATTTTTAATAATTGAATTTACATCTGTTACAGGGGAAGGATTTTGTGAAATTTGAATTTCAACATTAGATGGTAAATATTTTCTGTAGATATTCCATATTTGTTCACTTTCTTCTTTAGTGATTCCATCCCTGTCTTTGTGTCCTATTAAAATAATAACTTTTGACATTTCAGGACGTTTTGCAACCTCATCAACTAAATAAAAATGACCTAATGTAGGTGGTTTAAAACCACCAGGTATTAAAGCAATACCTTGTTTAGTTTCCTCTAATAAAGGTTGTATAAGTGATTTAACTAACGAATTCATTTATTTTATTTTTTGCTACATCTAATGTATCAAATTCACGCTCTATATTTAAAAGTGATTTTATTTCTTGATTTGTTTTTTCTTTATCTGCTTTAGATCTTTCCAGTTCTTCAGGGGATTTTTGTTTTCCTATAGGCATAGGAAATAATTTTTGAATCCTTTCAGGATCAAAAGAAGTATCAACTTCATATCCTGGAGGGTCATTATTAATTAATGTAATATTATTAGCAAATGCTTGTTTATAAGTATTAATATTTTTTATAAGGCCTTCCCAACTTTTTAATACAGCAATTGTAGGTAAACTTCTATTACGTTGAGCATTACGAGTTAATGAAGTCATAGGTGATACGTAAAGTAATATCATAAATGTGTCATATCCTATTGCCTCTAAATCCTTTTTTTTCTTAAGTAATGGATTTGAAGCAGCACCTGTACCATCAATTATAATATTTTTTTGGGATTGGGTAAGTTGAGTTTCTTTTTCTTTGGTTATTGCTCTGGCTTTGCCCATTAATTTGGCAGCAGATGAAAGTTCTTCAGGTGACATAGAAACAAAATCTTCTTTACCTAGTTCTGTTTTTAACAGTTTTTCATAAACGTCATCTACGTTTATTATAGTGAAATTTTTAAGCCCAAGTTGATTAAGTATAGTTGTTTTACCAGATCCAGCAGGCCCAGCCATGAAAATAGCTTTAGGTTGTCCTTGAACTTCCTTAAGTAATTGAACTAAACTTATCATATTTATACATATTACAATTCTCGTTTAGCTGTTGTTCTAAATTCAGTAAATACTGGTGAATGGGTTGGATTTTCTAAATCAAATAAACGTTTTACTGTTTTAAAGATGTCAATATTTTCCTCAAATGTGCGAGACGATTCAACTACTTCCCATCCTTTACCTTGCATTTTCCCAGCAGATGCTTTACGTTTAGATGATTTTAGCCATAATATACCATAATGGTCTATTTCCTTTTCAAAACATTCTTCATAACATTGGCCATAAACTGCAGTTTGAAGTTCATATGTTGTTTGAAGTTGGTTTGAGGTTTTTATATCAAGTAACCATAATTTATTATCAATTGAAACAATTAAATCACACGTACCTGCTACTTTTAATTTATCTGAAAATAGATGGACTTCTGTTTCAATTAAAACAGGTTTAAAAGTTTCCCAAAATTCAACAAAACGTAAAAACATTTGCCAAACATCTGGGTTATATTGGGGTCGTTCTTTATCGTCTAAAAATTTTAATTCTTCTCCATTTAAATATGCTTCACATAATTCATGGACTTGAGTACCTTCTTCAGCGGCTTTTTTAACAATATGGTCTGAGGCGAATCCAACTTGTTTAAGCCAATTTTCAAAATGTTTACCTTTTGGATAATATCCTAAAACATATGTTACAGATGGGTAATATTTCCCATTTCTTCTATAGTAACGAGAATCGGGCAATGTGATTTGTGTTGCATCATCAGATATTTCAAGGATGCGGTCATAGGACTTTTTAACGTTCCTTTTTTTCATATTATAGATAATTTTTTCTCCATCAATTTATATTGGGTTAAAGGAGAAACTGTTTGTACTAGTTTGGTGAAGTTTTCAAAACCCATATCACTAGGATCTTTTCCTTGGAGTTCTACTAAATAAACTTCCTTACCAATGTCTAAAAGCTGTTCACAAAATCCAAGGGCTTTTGAAATAGCATCGTTGTCTAAGGCAATGTATATTTTTTGTACTTTAGAAGTTACAATCTTTTTCATCAAGTTTGATTGAATGTTTTTACCAAACAATGGGATAACATTTCTTTTTATTGCTATTGCATCAAATGGCCCTTCACATAGTATAATAGGTAAATCCCAGTTAATAAACAATTCAAACGGTATAATATCGCGAGACGTTTCCGGGTTGCGGTACTTGGTGAATGGATCTTTTTCAAATGATCTCGCGGTGAAATAATTTAATTTACCGGTGTTATCATATGAGGGTATAACAATCATATTATTGTATTGCCCTGAATCACAATATCCTATGTTATATTTTAGGATATCTTGTTTTGTAACATTTCGTTTTTTAAGGTATGCTAAAGCATGTCTTGCTGTAATATCTGTGTTGTTGATAAAGGTTTTAAATTCCTTTGGTAATTCAAGTACAGTTTGTTTTACTTCTCCTATATCTTCTACTGTAACGTTTTTTACAAGTTTACCTAGTTCTTGAAAATATGAAGCATCAACTTGGATTTGTTTAAATAGACTTCTAATAGTTTTACCTTTTTTACCACATACCCAACAAGCCCATTGGTTTATTCCATCTTTGTTTTCGGTAAAGTTAACTTCAAGCTTTGGTTTGTGATGATGACAAAAAGGACAAGTGTATGCTTGATTTCCTCTAGCAGTACGTTTGCCAGGTCCAAGCACATTGTTAACTAGATTAACTAACAGTTCGTTTACCATAACCGTAAAATACAAACTATTTTTTATATATCAAAATCTTTTCGATAAAATTTGCCTAAAATATTGTCGTTAAAATATAAATCAGGTTCTTCTAATACTCTATGAATAAATAAAGCTTGTGTTTCATAATATGTTAAAAGTTTTTTAGAAGAAGCAAACATTAAAATTTCACGTTTAAAATTTTCTTTTAGTTCTGTTTTTAACAGTTCAAGTAATAGTTTATTTGAACCCCAATATTTTTTCCAATCAGATTCTGCTATTGCAAGTTTATATGATGGTCTTCTACCAACTACACCTTCATACAATTCAAGCTCCTTTTTAGTTAATTTTACTTTTTTGTTGTGAAAAAGTACTTTTTTACCTATATAAGATTTACCTGAGGGTGTATGGGTTATTTTGTAAATAAATCCGTAAGTATTGTTTGGAAAGTGAGAGATATCCTCAACTTCTTGTTTATTGTATAACCAATTCATATTTTATAAATTAAACTATTGGATTAGGTTCAGTAAACCAACCAGTAGAAGCACCAGAAAATACAAACATTCTTCTAGCATATAATGTAGTTGGAAATGTATATCCTGCAGCACCATTAATTAAATATCCTGCAGATCCAGAAATTTGGATAGTACTAGCAGAATTAAAAGGGGTTGTTTGGCCTTCTACTCGTTGCAAATATATTACTGTTCCTACAGGAACATTTGAGGGAAGTTGAATTCGATTAACTTGTCCAACAATAGTAACATTTGAAGCATTAAATCCAACATTATAATCTCTATTAGTAACGGCTACACCTGATGATGCAGGAGCAACCTGAACATTTCCTATATTTCTATATTGTGGAGCAAAACTTCCTGAAAGTTGAAATTGTGAACCTGAAGCAAATACTAAAGTTTTTCTTCCTGCTCCTGTTCCTCCTCCTACTATAAATGCATATGGAGAATTATCTAATTCATTTAAATAACCTACAGCGGTTTGGAAATCCCCATTAGCAGTTGTAGAATTTCCAGCAGTAAAAGAAGCTTGCCCAGCAGCTATTGTTTGCTGACCATAAGCTACACTATATTGTCCTGAGGCTGAAGTAAAAATTCCTGCACTTAATGCACTATTTCCTGAGTATGTAGTGTAGCCAAAAGCAACACTATTTGCTCCAGCAGCATTATTTAATGCTCCAGCAGCAAATGAATATGATCCATTTGCTACAGTTGAGGTTCCAAAAGCAAATGAATAAAGACCTAATGATTTACTTTTAAATCCACCAGCATGTGAATAATTACCTGAGGCTGTTGTTTGGTATCCTTCAGCGTGTGAAGCTTGACCTGAAGCAATTGTTTGGTATCCTTCAGCATGTGAATATTGTCCTGAAGCAACTGTTTGGTAACCTTCGGCATGTGATGATGGGCCTGAAGCTAAAGTGTATGAACCTTCGGCATGTGATCCTGTATTTGAAGCTATAGTATTATCACCTTCAGAGTGGGCATAAAACCCAGAAGCTATAGAATATGCTCCTTCAGCATGAGCATATTGACCACTAGAATATGTTTGAGAACCTACTCCTTCAGCATGTGATCCTATTCCTTCAGTAGTTGTAGATAACCCTTCAGCATGTGAAAATGAAGCATTAGCTACTGAAATATTTCCTTCAGCATGGGAATTGTCAGCTGAGGCTGTAGTAGCATTCCCTTCTGCATGAGAATAATTTCCACTAGCTAAAACACTATTTCCTTGAGCTAAACTTTCAATAGTATAATCATATTTAAAACTAGGAGAAGCACCAAAAGCACTACCACTGTTATATTGTATTTGAGTATCTGATCCTCCAGGATTATTTACTGTGCTGGAAGTATAGTTGTTTGTTATAGTACTAGTGGAAAAGTTGTTATTTACTGTACTTGAAGTATAACTGTTTGTTACACTACTAGTAAAATAGTTATTAATAGGAGCAATAGCTGTAGAAGAAGTATAGTATATTTGTCCTGTTGTAGTATCAATAGTTAATACATCTGTTAAGGCAGGGTCTGTTAATCCATTAATAGCTAAAGAACCTGTTAATACTAATGAACCTGAAAGAGTAATATCATATGCTTCTGCTCCCGTAAATGCATCTACTGATTGAGAAACGTGCCAAGATTCAATAGTGTATGTTTGAGCTACTTGGTCTAAACCCGGAACAAATATTTTTTTTAATGTATTAGCCATGATTATAAATATATTATAAATCTAAATTAACTAGTATAGTTGTGTCAGTAACTGCAGATGTTGGTAAAGGTTGAGCAAGTTTTCCTACAGCAATTAATTCGTAATTATTGTTATAAAGTCCTACTGTTGTTACATATGGTGAAAAATAAGAATCAGTTGCAAAGTCATATATAATTCCACTATTTGTACTTCCAGAAACTACAGTTGGATTTTGAGTAAAATTAAATTCATTTTCTCTTAAAGTACATTTGTATTGTGATTCATATAGAGTAATGGTACTTTCAAATGAACAAGTTATATTTGAACCAGTTGTAAAACTAGATATATAATCAACAGAAGATAAACCATATACTCCAGAACCATAAACTCCCGAACCATATCCAAAAGAACCAGAAATGCCATTTGAAGTTAAAATAATTATCCCGTGTTCATATATTACATCTCCGTACTTTAATGAACCCGAAATCATATTTCCTTCACCATCATCTATAAAAGTTGTGGTTCCATTAGAAATTTGAACTGTATTGGGTTTTAAATATTCTCCAAATAAATTTGAAGGTATAGTAATTACTCCTATTATATCATTAGATCCTGTAGGGAAATATCTATTAGGATTTAAAGTAGTAGAAAGATAATTGTAGTAACTAGGTTCATATTGAGGGCCTGTTATAGTACCATCTATGTTAAATGAAGCAGTATTTGCAGGGGATCCATTACTTCCAAAAAGATAATTTGAATAATAAAGTTCTCTAATTGAACGATAAACTAAAAATTGATCTTGAATATTAATAAATCCTGTAGGGTTTGAGCCTGAGAACCATAGAGAGGAGGTAATATTTTTTCCAACATATCTATCAATTTCTACATTTGAACCAGTAAGTTCATTGCCTTGAAAAGTAAACAATTTATTTACCTTAAAGGGTGAAACGATAACGTCTGAGGTTAAAAATGACTTGAATACACTCATTCATTCTTAGAAATCTAGTTTTACTCTTACAAGAGCTTCCTTTGTAAAGTCTTTCAATAATGGTCTTGACATTTTAGCAACGGCTAATAAATCATTACTATCATTATACATTCCAACAGTAGTAATATAAACTTGTGGTTGGTTTATAAAGTTAGAATAAATTATTTCACCTGTTGAACCTGAAATAAATGATGGATTTTCTGAGTAATTAAATTCACTATTTCGTGCTCTAACAAACACATAATCAGAAGTAACTGTTTCTTCAGAGTTTAAAGCAAATGAAGCTGCTCCTGAGAGGGCATTAAACATTGTTTGATTGTTTAATCCATCTGAGTTGTTTGATCGGCTTGCATCAACTTGAATTGATTGTGAAATAGCAGCAGGATTTAACATAATAGTTCCTAAATCAGGGAATACTAAACCATATGAACCCGATCCAGCTACATATCCTCCACCTGAGATTCCTGATCCGTTTGATCCGGAAACTAATTGGAGTACTCGGGTAGATCCAAGAAATACATTTACAGGATTGTCTAGTGAATTATCTGTTAAATTAATAATACCACCTGAACCTGAAATTTGTAAATTTAAGGAACCTGGGAAGAGGGATTGTTTGTATCTTGCCCTTTCAATAGATAAAACCCAAAAATTATTACCTGTATATGAATTATTACCAGTTCCAAAAACAAAACTAGCATTTTCATCTTCTAAAATCATTGATCTATATTGACCATAAATTGTTTTAGTATATGAATTTCCAGGAACAATTGGGTTATACCATGTACTTCCACTTCCTAAAGCATCACCATAAGCAATATCAAATTGTACCTGAGCTGTAGGGTCAGTTGAAGATGTTTGGTAGATACTTAAATAGTAATTTCCAGAAGAACCAGCTGCTTGAATAGAAGAGGTTTCAAATGAAGTTAGTATTGGGGCTCCAGTTGACCAAAGCGTAGATGTAATTGAATCACTACTTACTAAAAAATCTTCAGGATCGAATCTTTTAAATGCCATTGTTTATGTTTTAAACGTTTGTTTTATTAATTGTAATTGGAATTGTTAAACGAGCACCACTATCTAAACCTACAACTGTTAATGTAGCAGATAATTGAGTATTATTACCAAATAGTGTATTTACTGTTGTTGCACGTAAATTAATTTGAGAACCAATTACTGTTGTAGATACATTAGTTCCAAGAGTAGTAGTTGAAGTAACAGCAGCATTTGCAGAAGCAGCAGCAATTGTGTTAATTCCTACTCCTGTAAATGTGCTCATTAAACGAACATCTGAAATAGTAGCTGAGTACCCACTTGTTTCATATCCTTGGGTATTTCCTAAATAATTTAATGTTTGAGGAGTAACTGAGAGTGCAGCTCCTTGATTTAAAGTAATTGCTGAATATCCTAAATCAAGTACAGGTAGTTTAGCTGTTCCACGAGGTAAAGTAGCTAATTTATACTTCATGATTTGAGTTTCAATAGGAAATGCCTCTAATAAAGGCATATTTTGAATAGCTTCACCATAAAATGAAGAACCAGATGGGTGGGTTGGATTATACAAAGTGTAATCGATTTCATCATCTGCTAAAGCAAATTGTGTAATTCTAAATGAACCATCGTTTTTTGCTAAAAGTTCTCTACCTTTATTTGTTAAAATTGCGTCAACTGTTATGACTTGATTGTTTAAATATCCCATGTTTTGTTTATGTTATAGGTGTATTATATGTAATAAATATTATGTTATCAACCCTTTCTGCGTAAGATCTAAAATAAATTCATCTACTGATTTATCTAATTCAGGAACTACATATTCTGGTCTTACAATAAATGGACCACTTGAATTTATTGGTTTAAATCCTTCCATTAAAATTAAACTAGCATCATCAACATATCGTCTAATTGAAAAATGGTCTAGATTAAACGCTGTAGGAGAAGCAGAAACTGGGAGGTTATAGTCAAAATGAACTTCAATTGATCCTGTTTGGGTAATACGACCTGATCCACTTTCAGCTGGTCCAAATATTTTTCCTACTTGGTATACAAAATCTTCTCTACCTTCAAATCTAAATTCATCTCCATACTCTATAGACCAAGGCAATGTAACTGGGTTGAATCCTGAGTTTGTTATATCTGTCATCCTAACATTAGAGTTACCATATAGATTTGCTAATGTTGAATTAGATGAAGTTATAACATTTGGATAATTTATTGTATCAGCATATCCCCAGATTGAATTATATCCTGAAGAGATTACAGGAGATGTAGGGATGGGGGATTGTCCTATTTTATAAAAAGTATCAAAAGAATTAATAGTAAATGAATTTGATGATTGTGGGTTAGGAATTAACTTAATTTTTACAGTAAAAATATCATTGGTATTTAAACCAGCATTACCAATAGTACCACTAAGTTGAAATATAGCAGTATTATTATATTGTTGAGAAGTTATAAAAGGATTTCCATTTTTACAAAATTGTAAAAACCCAGAAACAGAAGAATTTAATTTAATTCTAACATTTAAATTAATATCAACACCATCTAAAATAGCATTTATTGGAATTTGATACCCATCACTAACTACAGGAATACCACTTACTGTATTTTGAAATGTAACTGTAGTATAATTTCCATTTGCTGTAATATTTTGAGAAGTGGTTTTATTATATACAGCAGTATAATTCCCAACTGAACCAGAAGCTGTTAAAACAATATCTTCAAAACTCATTGTAGTATTCCATTTTGCATTTGGGGCACTTCCTGATTGAGAGTATAAAATAGGTTCAATACGAGTACCCCCTCTAATAATATTTCTATATTGTTGAGGACTTCCAGCCGAAACTGTTTTAGGAGATACTATTAATCTTTCTCCAGATTCAAATGTTCCCTTATTTTCATATAATGAATTTTCAGAAACATTTGGAATTACAACACTTCCATCAGATTTAATTAAATACAAAATATGAACTGCTGAAGCATTCATTCTTTCAGCAGGCCATCCTGAAATAGAATCGCAATATGCAACCATATTTTTTAAACTGGATACAGTTGGTGTTTTCCCATATGTTCCAGTATCACCAGGTGTCCAAACATTTAGTTGTTGAGAAGTTGATTTTACACCATCATAACGTGGGTTAATAACACGTTTAGAAGAATAATTTGAATCTTGAACATCTGCTTTAATTGCACTTCCACTAATTATTTGGGCAAAATTAGATGGAGTTTGAATTGCAGGATTGTAAGAAACCTCTTCATATAATGTACTTGGACGATTTTCAATAATATTGTTCATTACAGGGTTATAATTACTATAGTAGTAATTAGGTTCTGTAATATATGGTTCAAAGATTACAAGTTCACAATTTGAAGCACTAACTGCTCTACTTTGAGTAATAAGTAATTGAACGTTAGTTACTGTATAATCAGTTGTTGGAGCAACTCCATTTTTTGTAGCTCTTACATATACTTGATCTCCAGCAAGTCCGTAATATGAAGCAGAGATAGTTACAGTAGTTGGAGAAGTTGTAGTAAATGATGTAAGCGATGCAATTTGGGTTCTAACCCCATTTCTTAAAACTTCTATAAATGCATTTCCACTTCCTACACTAGCATCACCCGCATTACTTATAGAAGCTGTAATTAATAAAGGAGTATTAGGAGTATTTCCTAAAGTATATAATCCAGTAGTTAAATCAAAATAATTAAGAATATCTCCTAATTCTGTTTGATAATTAGTAATTGTAGGATAAGTTCCTACAAGTGGAGTTGTAATTACTTGAGAAGTTGTTTTTGATGCTGAAGTGTAGTAGTTTAAAACTTGATTAGGGTAAGCAGATGGGATATATGCTATTGGTTGATTTAAATATTTTACAGAATCTACTTGGTATAAATAATAATTTGGTTGTTCATTTAAAACAATAACATCATATTGAACCCAAATATTAGTAGAATATCCAACGATTGGGGTATTAATAAGTATAATATCTAGTTGTTCTAAAGCGGTGGTGTTGTTACTTCCACTACAATCTGTTTTTGCTATTTTTAAATATTTTGGAGAATAAATAGAGGACCAATTTCCTAATAAAATATTTCCTTTCTCCATAAACAATATTTCTCCATTTTGAGGAGATGTAACATTGTTTAAAAATAAATTTTCAAAAATATTTTCTTCACCTGATCCAGTACCGTAATAATATACATGCTTGTATAAAAATGATTCATTTTGTAAAGGATAAGGTTGAAATAAACTTTGAGTAGTTACTGTTAAAATAGAACCACTAAATTCACCATTGTAAAATTCATCTTGGGTACTATGTAATACAAGTACAGAACCAGAAATAGTAGGAATATTTTCGTACCAACTTTGAGTTAAAAAGTATATGTTATTAGGTCCAGTACCATTTGCTCCATAAGGAGAAGTAAAAACACTGTTATATGGGTTAAATACTCCTGCAGGTCCTCCACTAAAATTTTCTACTGTTCCTGGTTGGTATCCATTCCATTGTGGGGCCAAAGTTCCAGAAACTATAATATTTTGAAAAGTAAATGGAACGTTATTTTGAGAACCACTTGTAGTATAAGCTATTGTAGAATAATTATCTACTTGAGGTTCAGGGTACCTATTTCTTTCTAATAAGTGTTGTTTTATTACAATGCCAGAAGCAAGACTTGTACGTGCAGGTACAAAGTCTTTAATCATTTTAAATAATGAGTTATCAAAAAATTTAATTAAACGAATAAAATCGTTTAAATCATAGTTTTTAGTATATTTTTCAAAATAAGCATTTCGTAAAGTATCTAATTCAGGATATGATAAAGCTGAAGATGATCTAAATCTTGGGTCACCTATATATTCACCTATATTATAATATCCTATTTGGTTAGCAATATCATCATTAATTTCATCTTGAGGTGAAAATGCTACTTCAAGTAAATTAGTATTTGCAGTGTAGCTTTGGCTTATTTCAAGATTTTGAGCTAAAGATTTAAAAGCAGATAATGTATCTCCAGAAGGTAAAATATTATCTTCTAATCTAATTTTATCAGAAATTGCATTTTTAATACCTGCAAGAGGTTGATCTATAAAGAAATATTCTGTATTAGGAATAAAAGTTGGAGTATTAATATAAGAAAAATCACTATTAAAATTGAATGAACTTGTTAAAGTCCAAGAACCTGTTACTTTAGGATGTATAGAAACAGATCCTGTATATAGTTCTCCTCCTATAGAAGCTCTAAAAGCTAAATTATCAGGGGATGAATTTAAAAAATTACCCTCAACAGAATGAGGATTCATTATATAATCTTTAAATACACTTTCACTAATTAAAGTATTGTAATATCTAATTTCTTGTAATGACCCAGAAAATGCTTCATAAAGACCTCCAGGAATAGCCGGGTTTTGAGCAGCAAATGTTGTATTAGAACCTAAAGTCCAAAATGTTGAATCTTCAGTTATAGAAGACGTAGCATAAAATCCTAATAAAGTTCCATTATCACCACCCTCATATATTTTATTACCCGCATGTAAATTAAAATCATCTCCATTTCTCGTTACCATTACTGACCACCAACCGCCATCAAAGAATGGTAAATATATACTAGCAGATGATGCTGGGTAATTTGTAGGGTCTGGGTAAAAAGTTAAATTAGCATATTGGTAATAAGGATCAATTATAGAACCCGAATAAGAACCAGTAGCATATCCTGATCCAGTGTATTGTAATACAATAGAGGAAAATACATCAGTATACCATAAACTTTGAGAATATGGAATAGATGAAGTAGGTAAACCTTCTGTTTTAAATCTAAAAGCTAAAGTTGCAGGAACACTATCAGGTGAATTCCAACTTGGATTTAATTTCCAATCAGAAAAAATAAAATTACTTCCTGTTGTATAAAAAGCATAGTTAAATGTATCTTGCCAATAATCCCAATCGTTTACATTAACTTTATCTTTACCACCATATTCTTTAATCCTTAATACAGTGTCAGGAATACCATAAGAAGTTATCAACGTGCGCAGACCAGGTAATGTACCTTTTGATTTAAGCAGGTATGGCAAGTTATGATAAATGCGTTTATATAACGATTTATTTACATCATCTAACGGCATGTAATCGTTAGAAGCAGATATTAAGGTGTCAACATATTCAAACCCACTTGGAGTTGGAAGTGAACCTGTAATATTTGGGAATGGAAATAAATCACCTCCAGGAGTTAAACCTATAAAGGCAGTATATAAATCCTGTATTGAAAAGTTATTTTGGTATAATTTAATTCCAAAATCACGAATAGCATCAACAACTATATCTTTTGAAATACCATATTCTAAACGATTATCAGCATTATATTTTTCAGAAACATCTTTATAATAAACCCAAATATTGTCATAAAATTGACCTACCATGTCAACAAATAACTTATATTGGTTATTTGATGGATCATCTCTTAAATATTCAGGTATTACATAATATAAATAATCTTTATTAAGATCATCATATATAGACGCTGAGAGTAGAATACCTCCATAAAGAGGAAAGGTTTCATCAACACTACCAAACCAATTTAATACTTGGGTACTACCTGTTGTATATAATTGATAAGGCGGTTGAGAATTTACTTTTGGCCATGCTTGTGAACCACTTGAATAATATAAATAATATTCATAACCATCAAAATTAGTTATAATATTGTTTATATAAGATTCATATACAGCAATACTAGCACTTGGGTTATTATTTATAGTATTATTTAATATAGCAATAGAAGATGAATAATCTTCAAGAAGTGATACCTTATAATAAAAATTTTCTAACCTGGTTTGAGCTGAGCTAAAATGAATAAAATTGGAAAAATCTGTATAGTTTACATTGATATCAATTTCTTTTTCTTCTAGTAAACTACTTAATTGATTAAAAGAACTAGTTAAAGTAGTAGTGGTTAAAGAAGTATAATCTAAAGCTATTGTAGAATTATTTATTTTATCTTTTAAATCTAAATTAAAATTAGGGCCTTTAATATTTACAGTATCAGTAATAACAATAGGAATATCTTCAAATATTACTTGGTATACTAAAGAATTATCTAAAGAAGTTACTACCCATAACTGAGAATTTAAATCAAATTGTTCAGGAAGAGATTCATACAATTTAACTAAAATAGAAACATTATTAGGATCTAAGTTATCTAATTGAATATTATTAGCTAGAGTTAATAAATTTTCTCCAAAATTAAGATAAAAATCTACAAAATACGAACTATTTTCTCGTTGTTGGATAAAAAGATTAGTTTGTTCAACTAAATCAATATCTGTTAAAGACGTACTATCTAACCTAAGTTCAGTTCTATCAGAAGATATTTCAGAAATATATAGTTGTTGAAGTTCAGAACCTATTTGTTTATTAAAGAAATTAAAATATGTAATATATTCTCCTTGATCAAACTTATTGTTAATAAGAATTTTTTCAGGATCAATTTTTATTTGAGAAATAGAATTATTTGTACCTGAGGATTGGCCATCATTAAGGATAGTGTATTGGGAAAAATTATAATCTTCAAAAAGAATATTTTGATTATTATCATATATAAATAATTCAATATAACTTTCAGTAGTTAAAGTAGTGTTTACTTCAGTAGAAGAAATTAATGAAATATCATTACCTTTATAAGTTTGAAATATAAAATCTTGTGCATCTATTTGTATAACTTCTGCAGCCATTATTAAGTAAGTGTTGTTCCGGTTTGCAATTCTATAACTTGTTTTTGTGTATTAAGTAAATCGGTTCTTAATTGAGCTATTTCATTTTGAAGAGCTATTATCTCATCTTGATTAGCATCAAACTCTATATATTCACTACTCTTTTTAATTAAAAATTCATGTGAATTAGTAGCACCTAATTCAGGTATGTTATAAAATAATTCATTGTACATATTAAAAAAATCGTTCACAGTTGGTTGTTGGTTAATCTGTTCTTGGATTGTTTGAACACCTAACTGTTTAAAAGAAGTATCTATTACTTTAGTGTACTGTCTTTTGTCATATACTTGTTTATTTAGATTTACACTTTCACTCATCCATTCACAACTTTAAAGTAATAGTTATCATCAAAAATTTTAGTAGAACCGTTAATATTAGTTTTAATCAAAATAGAATAATATCTTTCAGGTTCTAATCCACTCATATAAACATCAAAATAGTTTCCATTAGTATCAGAACTAATTTGAGTATAATTGTCATCGAAGTTAACAACATATTCATTAGTAGCCAAGTCTTTTATTGCATAATATGAAAAAGTTGGCAAATAATTTAAATTAGTAAATAATGAAGACGTTTGATATACTCTAGGAGGATACAACGGACTTACATTTACATAAAATCTATTTTTACTAGTTGGATAAAATGTGCCTGGGTTTTCAGCTAAGGACATTTTTAAATCAACGGTATTTACAATACTACTAGTAGCAGAACCAGTTAATACTGTTGAATAATCTTTCCATCTAAATTCTAAACATGGAGGATAAATTGTATTTGTATCAACACTATAAAATTTAAATATAGGTTGAATAAATTTATTTGAACTAAATTCTTGAGAACCTGTTAATTTAACTATAAATCCATAATTTGGAATTGAACTAGAAAACCAAGTATCAACTGTTTTAGTCACATTAACTTCAATATCTTTAACATTACGTAATTCAAAAGATTCAGTTACTTTTAAACTAGAAGTTGTAAACCAATTTCCTCCTCCTTGAGGAGAGTATATTAAATTATATGAACCTGTATATGAAAAGAGTCCAATAGATCCACTCATATTCCAAGGATTTGAACCAGAATAATAAGAATAAACCCAAGATGCTCCATCTTGTTCTTGAGGATTATCTAAATAATATCCAGTACCATTATTCCAAGATTGGGCTATAGGTAAAACTTCTAAAAATGTATTTTGGTTTAAACCTTGAGCTTCAGCAATAAAGTTTTTAAGATATATGTTATATTGACTACTACTAATTCTATTAGAATATATATATGTTATTTCATTTTGATCAAATTGAACTAAATATCTAGCTACTTCAGGATCTTCATTTAAATTTAATTTATTGGAAACTTCTAAAATAGCATCCAACCCAGTATTCATTGTTGGGTAAGCAGAATATAGAGTAGTATCTTTAATTGGAAATATTTTATAAACAGCCATTGAAATATTTTATTATAAATATAAAATTATAAAGGAACTACTTTACCTTTAATATCAGTATTTGGGTATCTTATTTCAAATATACTAGGATCTAATGAAGGATAAATTACTTGATTTTGGGTTGCAGATAAAATATCGTAAGCATATTGAGAATATCCTGAATTGGTTCCTGCTTTATTAAAAATATTAATAGTTTTAACAGTTTGGACTCCTTTAATTTTGTCTAAAAGAACATATAAATCTCTTATTAAAATTGGTTGATTAATTTGCCATTTATCTAAAGTAAAATATTGCTTCAAAGCAGAAATACATGCTAATAATATTTCATTATTATTATATTCAGGTAACACTATAATTTCAAAATTTACACATATATTAATTATATATGCGTCTCTAATTTCAATATTATCTCCAATCATTCGATATTGAGAAAGATAAGTACGTAAATTAGTTTTTAATACTTCAGTAGCATAATCTAATTGACCACTACTATTTAAAGATAAAATATATAAATTTAAAGTTTCAATAGTTGAAACTTGATTGTCTGTTAATTTAGGTTGTTCAATTAATGCTTTAGATATTGAACCATAATCAGAAGGCATACTTAAAGCACGAATTAAATAGTCATCTGCAGTAACTGATCGTTTTTGAGATGCTACAAGTGCTAATGTATTTTGACGAATTTCTTCTAATGTATCTCCTCCTCTGCCACCTGAGGCTGCATCTGGGTTGTTTACTGAAAGTGATCCAAAAATATAATTAGCTGTAGTAGCGTTAAGATTAATTTGATTAAATTTAGAATTAACAGTGCTTAAGCCATTTAATGTATTAGCACCAACATTTGAATTAACTCCACCTCCTGTTAAATATCTAACAGTTAGTGTTGTATTAGAAGGAGAAATTCCATAAGTTCCAGTATATAAAAAGTTAACAGGAGAATAAGCAACTGTAAGTTTATCTTTTTCAAAAGGTAATCCAATACCTACATTATCAGCATTTGGGGTGATTTCTTCTGTTATGTCTGAGGGACTTCCAGCACCGAATTGAAGTTGAAGATTTGATAATGAAGTAAAACGAGTTGCAAATCGTCTAGCTACTTTTTTTAATCGCAATAAATAAGGAGTATCCCCATTTACATTAGGATCGTTTATATTAGTATTTTTAATAGTATCTAAAACCATTTCTTGACCTAAATGATCTACTTCATACCATTTATTTCCATCAGAATCAGTTATATCTAAAACTTTAATAATATTAGGTGCTTGTATATTTACAGTTTGATATGGTTGAGGAGTACCAAATGTAAAGGTAGTAGTATTAATAGTAGCAGAAATTGCATTTCTACTTTTTTTCAATAAATAATATTGGGGAACATTACCTGCAATTTGATAAACTGTAACTTCAGTAGGATCTTGAGAACTAGAAACTGAAAAATCTATTTTATCTTGGATTAAAAATGAGGAGCCATTTTGAGAAGTTACTGTTGTATTTTCTCCAATAGTTATAGCATAATCATAATCAGGGACATAATCACCACTTACTAATTTAGAAGGTAATTGTTGGTAAAAATCTATTGTGGTTTGTGCTACTCCGGTTGTTTTTGGTTTATAACCAAACATATATGCTAACTCAAATACATTGTTTGTTTGTTGAGCATATTGGATAAAAGTTTCTTGAAATTGGTTATCTAAATAAAAACTTAAAACATCTCCAACATATGAAGCTTGTTCCATAAACATCATTCCAGGAGATGCAGGTGAAAAATCATTATATGTTTGGGGAAAATATGTTCTAGAAAATTCTATTAGTCGTGCTCTAAATTCTGAAAAGTCACGATTAATATATCTTATATCTCTATTTGTAGTAGCCATTTTTATAATTGAAGATTTAAAGTATTAGTTATATTAGTATTAGCAATCGAGTATTTTAAATTAACTACAATTGTATTATAATCATCTTGAGCTAAAACTTCTAAAGAATCTATAATAATACTAGGAAATATATTACTTATTTTTTGAGATACAAGATTTTTTAAATTATCTAAAGTATCATTAGATATTTGTTCAAATATAAAAGCTTTTAATCCCCCTCCAAAAGTTGGATTTAAGGGACGTTCCCCTAGGTTTGTAAGAAAATAATTAATTAAGTTATTTTGGGTTGCTTGAGATGTTAAATAATTAGGGGTAAAAACAGAGGGACCATTAAAAGGTAAATTTACCCCAATCGCAATATTTGGATTTAAATCAAGTGGGTTAACCTGTTGGGAATTAAATGGCATTATTTACTATTTAATAAATTCATAATTTGATCCATTCCTACCTCACCAGCACCTAAACTACCGTTTACAGGATCACTTACTTGTGGTCTAAAGGGAACTTGGGCATCACGTGAAGTAAAACTTAAAGAGGTTTCATTCATAACATCCATATATGCTTTTCTTGTATCCATTGTTGGTGGAGTAAAGGTTGGGTTTGTTGTTTGAGTTGTTGGAACAAATGATTCTCTAACTACTTGTTTAGGTGATTTTAATGCTTCCAATAAAATTTCCTTTAATTCTTCTTGAATTACTTCTCGTACTGCTTCTTTAATAATTTTTTTAAAATCTGTACTTTTCATATGATTATAAATATAGGGTTAATCGGCTTTTAAATTATTTTGTTGAATATAAAATACAAGTTCATCAATCAATATCTGATCAATTGAACTAAATGACCATTCTCCTTTTAACATTACAATACCTTGTTTATTTGTTGCTGTTGCTCTTCTACGTTTTAGGGGTTTATCTGTTACTTCAGTTTCAACACCCATTGTAAATCCTCTTACATTTGTAATTACCGGAGATAGTTGTTGGGATTGTTGGGTTGTTAAAGCAGTTAATTCAACAGAAACTTGTTCTTGATCTAAGGTAGTATTTGGGTAACAATATTGAGTTAATATATCTAAAAGTTTTAAAAGAGCAAGAACTTGAGCTAAAACTTCTCTTAATAAATTTAAGATAGCTAAAGTAGTAGCATTTATATAACTAAGTTTACCTATATTTTTATTTAAAAAATCAATAACTTTTTGAAGTTTAGTTATTACCCCAAATAAAATAGGAACCCCAGATACGGATGTTGGAATTGAATCTAAAACACCCTCAGCAATAGGAAGAGCTATTTTAGTACCTTCAATTACTATTTGAGACTTACCTAAAATATCAGTTGTTTTGTTAATAACAGTAAGTGTATCATTTATTTTTTTAACTAGTTTATTTTTAGTAGCTATTAATTTATCTATTTCAGATTGCGGAGGGCATGTTATTAAATCTTTTATTTCCTCAAGAGCTGCTTGAGGATCTATTTCATACTTTTCAATTAATTCTTTAGCTTTACTAATTCCATAAGCTGCAATAAGAGTTAAAATTAAAGGAATTACTATAGCTTTTAATGTATCTATACTTACATTTAATTTTTTTTGAACTCTAAAGTCAACAGTTACATCTTTAGTAGTATAATCTTCTACAGTGGAAGGAGGAAATCTTAAAAGATCATTAATTTCTTTTTTTAAATTAGATTCTGCTGGGTTTAAAGTAATAATACCTAAATTTAGTTTAATATCTCCTACAGATGTGTATGGAACAGTATTAAAAGGACCATATTTTATTTTTGTAAAATTTAAAGGAAACTTAGCAGGATCTAGTCCAGTACCTGTTAGATCAGGGTGTTTTATAGAAAATTCTCCTTTTTTATTTGTAGTATCTTTTTTTAATAGTTTGTTTGTAACTAAAACTCCGGAAATAGGTTCATTAGTAATTTTATTAACAACAATTCCTTTAACTTTTTTAAGTTTAATTTTTTTAGGAATTTCAGGAAGAGAGCCAGTATTTGGAAGTTGAGGTATATTAATTCCAACTAAAGATAATACTTGTTGTAAATCAATTTCTATTTCTATAGAACTAGTATTTTGAGTATCTACAGCCATTATTGTACTTTAGTAGTTTGGGATTTTAAACTATTATCATTTAATATTTTTATAATACTATCTAAACATATTATAGCATTACCAGCAATAGCATTATAAGATGTTACTAATTTTCCTTCAGGATAGTCTCTTTGAACTTGTAAAATAGTAGCTAAATCTTTAACAGCAAATGTTAAATCTCTTAATACATCAATAGTATCATTACCTAATAAAACAGGTTGAGTAGCATTTATAGATCCTAACTTAATATCATTAGAACTAATATAATGAGAAGTTGCATCTATATTTACACTACCATTAGTAGACATACCTATAGATTGTTGAGCGCTTAATAATACACTATCAGTTTTAGCATTTATTACTATTCTATCCGAGTTTAATATTACTTGAGGGTTCTTATATTGGCTAGGAAATATTGGAGGTGTTTTATATGATTGGTATAACTCACTAGCAACTTTAAAAGTATTTAATTGTTGATAAGATGTTAAATATATTGAAGATAAATCTTGAGATATATTTTCTACAATAGGGATCCATCCTAAACCACTAATGTTTTTGGGGAGAGTTTCTTCAGGGGATTGTCCATTTCTTAATATAGTGATAGGATCAGTATTTTTTCCTGTAGTTGACCAATTATTTTGAATAGTAGTTTTATCTTGGTTTAATGTAGTGTGACCAAAACGGAGACTTTGACCAAATCTTCCCTCTAAAAGAGAATCTCCAGTAAAAGGTAATAAAGGATGAATGTTAGATTCTTCAATAAAATTATCTTGGGATGGATTTGGATAATTTTTATAATTTAAATTAATTTCAGTTGAACCGTCTTCAACTCTTCTAACATTTCCTTCCCCGCTTGAAACATAATCTTGTTGTTGTTGTAAAGAAGCTCCTGAAGAGATTGGGTTAGGATAAGCATCATGGTGTGGATGATTCCAAAGAGCTAAAGGGCTCATATAAAAATAAGATGAATTTGAAGAAAGTTCACCTTGCTGATTATTAGGGGAGTTTATGAGTAATACAATTTCATTAACTAAAGGATATGTTTTAAGTTGGGCATTATATGGTAAAGCAAAATTATTACCTGAAACTTTTCCAACTCCATTAACATTTTCATAAAATATAGCTCCTATTCCATTCCACTGTCCTACAACATCAAATTGGGGATGTTTATCATTTAAAACTATATCAGTTACCCTAACAAAAAGTATTTGAGATTTTAAATTATCTAATTGATTTTGTAAACTTAGGGTTGAAGAAACAGAAGTTGTTCCTCTAGTGGAGCCCGCTAAACCTGTTTTATAAGTAACACCCATTAATCTTTTGGATTAAATTTTTTAACCTCAGATAACAATTGTGCTTTTTCATCTTCGGTCATTCCAAATCCTTCATCTTCTGATTTACCAGTAGCTAAAGCACGTTGGATGATAGTAGCCATTTTAATTAGCTGCTCATCATTTTTAATCCCTAGTTCCATATATTCCTTGATTAAAGGAACAATTAAAGTAGCATCACCAATGTCATTAATAAGTGGTTTAAGTTCACCTATTAAAGCAGTAATTTGTTGTTCTTTTTTCTTTTGATTCTCATAAATTTCTTTTAAAATATCAGAGAATTTTTTCTTACCAAATACGTTTGATTCTAGATTGCTCATATGTATTGTTTTTTATAAATATAAGCAGTTACGAGAGTTGGAAATCTATGTATCCATGTTCCAAATAAAATAAATAGTTTTTTTTAAATATATCATATAAAATACCTGCTATTTTAGTAATTTTAGGAGTTTTAGCATCTGGGATCATTTCGTGGATATAAATATAAAGGGCTTTTTTATTGAATACGTCTATGCTATCTCGTTTTCTAAAGAGTTCTAAAATAGCATCTGCAATTTTTGCATCATATTCTTTGGGGAATATTTCAAATAAATTAAAACTTATAAATTCACTCCATTGATCCATAAAATAAGATAAACGATCATCCGAATTAGTGGATTCAAGTGTATATGAATAAGTATCGTCTTTTAATAATTCATCAGTTGATACTTTACTAATTTTACTTTTATAATTTTTTTCGTTGTATAATATACACCATCGTTTTACAATCGTACCAAAATATGAATATGCTTTAGCTCCATTATGGGGATTAAATAGATGAATTTTAGAAAGTAAAAATACGATTATTTCGTGTTGTAAATGCTCTAAATTTTCTACTTCAGTATGATAAAACTTAAACGTATGGATTATATTCTGGGTTAATTTAAAGAAAGCATAATGAATTTTTTCTTCATATATTTTGCTTCTTAAGACAGGATTAATCGTACTATTATATAACACGATTGCATCTTCAGTTTCCTGAGTAAAATAATTTTTACTAGCAGGTTTTTTAGCCATTTTAGCTGAACTTTCTAAGATTAAATTCATTGAGTATTTCTTGGATTTTTAAGATTGATTGAAATATCACCCCAACATCATCATCTTTTTCAAACACACCTCCTCGGTCTAATTCTTTCAATTTCTTATTAGAAATCTCAATTGTACGAGATAAACGATCTAGATAAGTTAAATATCCTGCTACAATATCTTCTTGTTTTTCATTTTTTCTTAGAAGATTAAAAGTCGTAAACCCTAGGATTACGACTAAAACTGTTAATACACAGCAAATAATTGTTAAAGCTATCATAAGTTATCTAACATGTTTTTTAAACCATCACTTTTGAATGAACCTAAAGCTTTGGTTTTGGTTGATGTCTTTTTAGACATGTTGGGTTTATTCCCCAATGTAAAATTTCCTTTTCCGGCATCCACGGATTTTTTACCTTCTTTTAATTTAGGTAACCATTCACGTTCAAATTCAATACGTGCTGCCATTAAATCTGCCTGGTGTAAAATATAAGGTAATGAAGTACGTGGTTTTTGTTCTGGCATATATGTAGCAAGATATTTTTTATTTGCCTCGTCATATAAACCATCATGTGTCTGAATAGCAACCATTTCATTAAATGTGTACTGGATACCATGAGATTGAAGTAAAAATAAACTTCTATCTGGGACTGAAGCGAATGGGACTTTAGTATTAAACATATAATCCTCTCCTAATTTATCTTTTCTCCATTGATCAGTCTGGGGGATATATGAATCTTCTACTTCATCTCCCATTTTACCTAAATCATGGTTTAGGGCTGAGAATATAAGTTCTTCAATTGTAAAAGTAGACATATCACATCCTTCATCTTCCCATAATTGAGCCTGTTTAAGTGCGCATCGAATAACGCGTAAAACATGTTCTACATATCCTCCTGGGAATGCATTATGGTATTCTTTTTTATGTGCAGCAGGCATTAACATCAAACGATCAGCATATTGCTCATAAAATTCTAAAAGTTTTTCTCTACGTGGAGAAGATATTTCATTAGATATAATAAGCATTAATTCATTCCAATTATCTTGGATTTGTTCGGCGGTAAGATTCATAACTTTTATTTATTTAATTAATTTTCACGTTCTATAATCGCTTGAGTATCTTCTTTAAGTTCAAGTATTTCTTGTAAAATTTGACGAGCAGTTTCTACATTTTGTTCGTTTAAAGCATTTCTCATTCGTTTTAATTTTCCTTCAATAGACTCCAAGCGTCTCAATACTAATTCTTTATTTTTCATTTTATTTTATTTGCTTATTTTTTATAATATTTATTTATTTCAATAATAATATTAAAATATAAATTAAAGATAATAACCTTTTTTTACGTAGTCAAGGATTCTTGAATATTTTTTTTAACTAAATCTTGAATCTTTTTTAAATGAGCACATTTTTCATATTCTTCTGTGCTTTCAAAATAATTCATAGAAAGTTTTATTGCAACCAAAAATTTTTCATGTGAATAGTGCTTTAAACTTTCCTTCCAAATTTTACTCCTAAACTTAAACCCCCCAATCCAGAAATAAGCTCTAGTAAACATCATAAATTCTCCAGCTTCATCAATTTTCATTATATCTAAAATAGGATCAGCTTTTGAGAAAAAATTTAAAATTTGTTTTTTAAAGGTAGTTCCATTCATAATTAACTTATAAAACATGCCTAACTTAAAATCAGGAGTTTCTTTATAAGCACTTAATTCTGCTTTCATATTTTTTATTTCCTTAGAATTTTTATTATCATCCTCAGGAAACCCAAATAATGCAAATATGCTATTCAACCCCATACCTCTATATGTATATACTATTCTAAATTAAAATCTACGTATAAAATCGTTAATTTCGAACATAAATATTTAATCAAATTGTTCTCCAATTTTTCTAACAACCTGTTTTGCTTCATCTAAAGAAACATAGAAAAACTCTCTTTCACCTCTTACGCGTTTTTGTTTTAACTGCTTGTGTACTTCCTTTTCAATACGCTCCCCATTAAAACAACTATACGAATATACAACATCAAATGGCATAGGAACACCGGTTGATTTACTTAATTGCACAGCACGTTCTTCGGGATCATGTTTTGTATAACCTATTTTTAACATTTCAGGCATTGAAGGATTAACCATTACATAAACGTATTGATCACCTTTTTTACCATCAACACTTTGTCTTAAACGTCCGGTATAATATTCGACAATATCCCATTCACCATCTTTTTTGATTGAAAAATATTTAGGAAGTGGAGCTAAAGGTGTTCTACAATATGGAACATAACTTTTAGCCTCTTCAAGTGTTAAACGTTCCATAATTAAAATCGAGCTTGAGCGTTTGCACCTTTATACCATGGAAGACCTTCTCTACTTTTTAGCATTTCTTTCCATTGTGCTTCTGTCATTTTGATTCCGTTAAGGTAATACTCTCGTTTTCGTTTATTTCCTTGGGGGATTAAAGCCGGGCCTTCCCAATTATGGAGTTTACCATCAAACATATACATGATTGTTCCGTCTGCAGTTCTAATTTTTCTACTTGGTTGGTACTTTGGGTTTTCCATTTTTTATCTGTTTAAATAAGCTGTTGTTAGAATTTCTCCAATTAAACATCCTGCTACGAATGCAAATCCAAATAATCCAGTAAAACCGAATGCTACGTACAATCCAACGATTGCTAAAATTTTAACTTCTTTGTTTTTTACTTGACTTAACATAACCTTTATTTTTATTTATTTATATTGTTAGTATACGAATAAAAAGTTAGGTAACCAAACATTTTTTAACTTATAGTTAAAGAATACATTCCAGTTCCTCTTAAACGATAATTTGTCCCAGTAACTATAACTGATGGGATAAAAGTAAAAGAAGAAATCCCTGGCTGTACCACAAGCCCAGCAACATAAGAAGAAGTTACTAGCCCCATAGATTGAGAAACTGAATATGTTCCAACAAAGTTTGGTAATGAAGAAGAGTCAAAAAAACCAACACTATTTGGGTTAGTTTCCATTACAAAATAAGAAGAGGCACTTGGGTTTGTAAAGGTAAAAAGTTTTAAACCTACAAGATTTTCACCAGCAGAACCTGTTCCATAAAGTTGTTCGTATGTGTAAGTTGCCATTTGCTATTTGTTGATAAATATACCAACAAAACTAATTGAGCCACAAATTATAAGTGCAATAGAACCAATTGTTAAATGAACTGGGAGCATGATTAGGTTTTTTATCATGTTTATAAATATTAGTTATTTTGTTAATTTGCTTATTTTTTATTTTTTTAGGAGTCTAAATTTTGTCATGTCTTGTAATATACATATATATTTTGTCGATGCCAAAGATTTTTATAAAAAGAAGGATTTGATATTTACTGTCTTTTATAAAAATATGTCATTTGGAAAATTAAATTGCATTTGGGGGTATAAATTATTTAACCAATAGGTTAAATATATAAGGATATAATTGGTCGATTGGTTTAAGGGTTAAAAAGTAGGCTTTTACTCTAAGTCCACGTCCTTCACCACCCCGCCATATATTGACCCCAACGCACGTGGTACCCAGGTAGTATTACCATATACATACCATATATATACCACCGTACGGCCCCAGGATTACCAGGGTCTAAGGGTCTAAGGGTCTTAGGTCTCGGGTCTCCAGGGTCTCAGGTCTCCACGGTCTCATGTCTTCACGATTCTGGGTCTCCAGGGTCTCCAGGGTCACTGGGTTACCAGGGTCTCAGGTCTTATGTCTCCATGGTTTCAGGTCTCCATGGTTACCAGGGTCAATAGGGTTAACCAGATTATCTTACCCCATATTATCTACCACATTTGGGTCTCCAGGGTCTAGGGTCTTAGACCTTATGTCTCGGGTCTCCAGGTTACCAGGGTTACCCAGTTACCAGGTTACCCAGTTACCTAGGGTCTCAAATCTTAGGTCTCGGGTCTCAGACCTCGGGTCTCCAGGTTACCCAGGTTACCCAGTTACCCAGTTACCCAGGGTCTCGGGTCTATGGTCTTGGGTCTACCAGATTACCACACCTTGATCTATGGTGCTGGCTCGCTTACGCGCCTCCGGGTTAAATTGGATGTCACATTGGTTTAGAATCCCATATACCAGCTCCCACTTAATCCGGGTGTCATGGTACAGTTGGCTTGACTCACCGAACATGTTGAGCGCTTTGGTCATGTGAGCATGAGCCATAGCTTCATTGGCTTGGAGTTTGGATACTATATCTTTTTTAGTCATATGGTCTGTATTTTAGACCCCGAAAGCCCGGATCAACCGGGCTCACAGGGCGTATAATTAAAAGATAAAATTTTAATCATTTAAAATCATTTCCATTTGATATTGGGTAAATACCTTACCTTCACTTTCAAATCGTATAAGGTTAGGGTGACCAGGGATTTTACCTACCATCTTATCAACCAGTGTTTTGGCTGCTCTACTAAACTCCATGATTTGGGTGTTATCTAACCAATTAGGGATATTTAACGTTAAATAAGTATTATCTTCTTGGTAACTTTTGATTTTAACTACTAAATTTTTCATAACTTTATCTTTTTTATTTATACACTCAATATACGAACCAGGTGTCTGGTCTCCATGTCCCAGACCCCAAAAGCCCGATTACTCGGGCTCATAGGTCGTATAATTAAAAAGATAACTTATCCGGCTATCTCATCACCGTTCACTTGAGCTGGTCGTCCGCGCTTAACGGCTCCACCATTTGCTTCAGCCTTAGCCTTCAACTCAGCTAATCGTAACTGCCTAGCACTATTTGGGTTCACAGGTCTACCTTTACCTAAACCATTAGCCTTATTCTCAGCTTGTTTCTTCAATCGAGCCTGTCGTTCACTTGACTCATTAACTGGACGTCCACGTTTCAACTCACCATTACTACGTTTTGCTTCTAACTCAGCTAAACGGATTTGACGTGCTGAATTTGGATTAACTGGACGACCTAATTGCTTTACTTCTTCAACTTTTTTCATAACTTTATTTTTCTTTTTATTTATATTATCAATATACGAATTATCTATCTATTTACTTATTCCTATTAACTCATTACTTCAAAAGAACATTCAGTTCCATAAACAAAACAATTATAAATAATCAAACTTATAAATCCAATTACAAATCCAATCACTAAAATTTCAACCAAATTACTTTTTACTAAATTACTTTTTATTAAACTTAAAACTTTCATAACTTTATTTTTTTCTTTTTATTTATACACTCAATATACGAACTATTATTTACTTACTTTATTCCCTGATTTACTTATTAATTTCATAATTAATATAACATTCAATAACAAACTCAAATAAACAATTTTACCTACTAACATCTTTTTATCTTTTTAATTATACATTCAATATACAAAATTTAATTTAATTAATTTAGTCCTTCAATATAATCTAAAATTTTCTGTTTATCATTATTACTTACTCTACACCCATCCACCCAAATAAAATAACCAATTTTTTCATCAAATAAAACTAAAACACCTTTATAAACAAACAAACCAACATCCATACTTTTTACCTTTTTAATTATACACTCAATATACGAAATATATTTCAATAACGTTAGTCCCGTTCAAATAATATACTGAATAAATCCTCCATCCATATTTCATTTTCACTTTCAACAAAATATATACCCATTCCCCTATAACTGTATACTAAATCGTCATTATATGTTTTATTATATTCATTAATTTTTTTCAAAAATTCAACAATATCATTGTCCAATTCATCAACATTAAATTCAATAACTTCAAAATCATTATACAATACATTAAAATGTTTCATCAACAATTTATTCAATTTAGTGTTTTGGAATCGTTTTACTTCATTTACAAAATTCATATTTTTATCTTTTTAATTATACAATCAATATACGAATTATTTATTAATTAGCTTATTCCTAAACAATAACCTACTATATACACTATAAATAAAGGTCCAATAATCCAAACACAAACTCTACCAAATAAATCTTCTAATTCATTCATTTTTATCAATTTAATCTAATTATACTATCTTCAAACTTTAACACTTCAGGTAAAACTATAATTTGTACAGTTTCTATGTCCTGCATTATTAAAAACATCATTAATATTAATTCTTTTCTTTCTTGTTTACTCATATCTTTTTATTTATACATTTAATATACGAAAAGCCTCTAAATAAGAGGCTTCTTTAACTAAACATTATATTTTAATCCAAATATTTTTTCACCTTTAAAATCAAATTCAATCATTCTACCTTCATATCTATCAACTAATCTAACTAATTTTTTATCAAAACTAACATCAAATCCTTCTAATAACATACAAATATCTTCACTATCAATTAAAGTATTCCCTTTTTCATAACATCCTACTTCAAACATCAAATCATCCAATTCAACTTCACATTTTTCAATTTCATCAATTTCAATTAATTTATTATACAAATCAACTTTATTTTCTTCTAAAAACTTAATAATCTTCATATCTTTTATCTTTTTTAATTATACTTTATTTATTTATCTTTTTATAATATTAATATACAAATTTCTTTTTAATTTAACTATTCCTTATTACTTTCTAAAAAACTAATTAAATCATCAATCAATTCATTTTTATCTTTAAAATTCTTTTCTATTATTCCACTATCAAACATTAATCTTCCACATTCAAAATCTTCACCTTCTCCTAATTCCCAAATATAATCTTCAACAATTTCTTCAACTATTCTACTTATTTCCTCAAATTTTAAATCTTTTTTCATCTTTTATCTCTTTAATTATATCCTGAATATACAAAATTATTTTAATATAGCTTAGTCCTTAATTAATAATAACTAATTTTATCTTTTAAAATATTAATTATTTCTTCTATACATTTTTCTTCTTTACTTGCCCCATTTCTTCCATCTTCATCCCATTTAATATCTTCATCTAATAAATTACTATTATATAAATTATTTAACATTTCATTTACTAAATTTTCTAATACTAATATTTCTTCATTTTTCATTTTTTTATCTTTTTAATTATACCCTGAATATACAAAAGAAAAATAAAGCTGCTTATTCCTAAGCAGCTATTTCATTATTATCATTTTTTATCATTTTAGGTCGTCCTCTTTTAACTAAACCTAACTCTCTTTTTTCATTTAACTCTTTAATCCTTTTTTGTCTTTCACTATTTTCATTTATAGGTCGTCCTCGTTTCAACTCACCATTTACTCTTTTACTCTCTAATTCACTAATCCTTTTTTGTCTTTCACTATTAACATTCACAGGACGTCCTCTTTTTAACAATCCATTTTCTTTTTTAAACTCTAATAATTTAATCCTTTGTTGTCTTTCACTGTTTTCATTTACAGGACGTCCTAATTTTTTTACTTCATTTTTCATAACTTTCTTTTTTTATTTTTTTAATTATACAATCAATATACAAATTTTAATTTAATTTAACTATTCCTAAATCTTCTAAATAATACATAAAATCCTCTCGTTCACAAGTATCAAATAAAGGTGTTCCATCTTCTAAAAAAGGTTTATAACACTCATCTTCATCATCAAAACTTAAATAATATTCATTAATAAAGTCTTTTACTACTTTATCATTTACTTTTACACTATAAAAATCAAAAACTTCATTTTTAATTTCATTAACTAAATCATCAATCATTTCTTTTGTCATAACTTTATCTTTTTATTTATACATTTAATATACGAATTTTATTTTAATTATTTTATTCCTATTTAAACTCATTTTTTATTTCAAATGTAACATAAAACAATTCATCCATCCCATCATATTCACTGAATTCAAATCCTAATTCCTCTGCTATGT
>Ga0194115_10001033_pt1 | contig 37487 bp, 34 predicted proteins | sample TA2MahsurfametaG_3_FD_148656 | JGI IMG/M metagenome (GOLD analysis project Ga0194115, IMG submission 148656) | Freshwater microbial communities from Lake Tanganyika, Tanzania - TA2015002 Mahale S4 surface | ecosystem: Environmental > Aquatic > Freshwater > Lake | place: Tanzania: Lake... | reverse complement strand
TGCTGCGGCCCGATGAGGAGATCGAGCTGGCCCGCAAGATCGCCGACCTGCTGCAGCTGGAGGAGCTGGCGGCCCAGTTTGAGGCGGACCACGGCCACTACCCCGACACCAAGGAGTGGGCGGTGCTGGTGGACATGCCGCTGATCAAGTTCCGCCGGCGCCTGATGCTCGGCCGCCGGGCCAAGGAAAAGATGGTGCAGTCGAACCTGCGCCTGGTGGTGTCGATCGCCAAGAAGTACATGAACCGGGGCCTGAGCTTCCAGGACCTGATTCAGGAGGGCTCCCTCGGCCTGATCCGCGCCGCCGAGAAGTTCGACCACGAAAAGGGCTACAAGTTCTCCACCTACGCCACCTGGTGGATCCGTCAGGCCATCACCCGCGCCATCGCCGATCAGTCGCGCACCATCCGCCTGCCGGTGCACCTGTACGAGACCATCTCGCGCATCAAGAAGACCACCAAGACCCTCTCCCAGGAGTTCGGCCGCAAGCCCACCGAGGAGGAGATCGCCGAATCGATGGAGATGACCATCGAGAAGCTGCGCTTCATCGCCAAGAGCGCCCAGCTGCCCATCTCCCTGGAAACCCCGATCGGCAAGGAGGAGGACTCCCGCCTCGGCGACTTCATCGAAGCCGACATCGAGAATCCCGAGCAGGACGTGGCCAAGAACCTGCTGCGCGAAGACCTCGAGGGCGTGCTGGCCACCCTCAGCCCCCGGGAGCGCGATGTGCTGCGCCTGCGCTACGGCCTCGATGACGGCCGCATGAAGACCCTCGAGGAGATCGGCCAGATCTTCGATGTGACCCGCGAGCGCATCCGCCAGATCGAGGCCAAGGCCCTGCGCAAGCTGCGCCACCCCAACCGCAACGGGGTGCTCAAGGAGTACATCAAATAAGCCGGAGCTCCGGTGTTGCCGCCGGCGGTGAATCCGCCGGCTTTGTTGTGAGCGCTGCCATGGCCCCGCGGGTATCGATCGTGCTGCCCACCTACAACGAGCGGGGCAACCTCGAGCCGTTGCTGGCGCAGCTGCTGCCGCTGCAGTGCCGCTTCGACCTCGAGATCCTCGTGGTGGATGACGACTCCAGCGACGGCACCGCCGAGCTGGTGCGGCAGCTGGCCCACGGGGAACCGCGCCTGCGGCTGGTGCGGCGGGTGGGGCGCTCCGGCCTGGCCAGCGCCATCAAGGAGGGGCTGCTGGATGCCACCGGTGACCTGGCGGTGGTGATGGATGCAGACGGCCAGCACGAGCCCGCCAGCGTGGAGCGGGCCCTGGACACCCTGCTGCAGGGGGATCTCGATCTGGTGATCGGCAGCCGCTTCCACCCGGAGGCCAGCATCCAGGGGCTGAGTGGCCGCCGCGAGACCGGCTCCACATGGGCCAACGCCTGGGCCCGCTTCAGCCTGCCGGCCGCCTATGGACAGCTCACGGATCTGATGAGCGGCTTCTTCGCCCTGCGCCTGGAGCCGCTGCTGCCCCTGATCCGGGCCGTGGATGTCAACGGCTTCAAATTTCTGTTCGAGCTGCTGGCGGTGAGCCGCGGCCGCCTGCGCACCGCCGAGGTGCCGCTGCGGTTTCAGCCCCGCAGCTACGGCAGCTCCAAGCTCGATCTGGCCATCTTCTGGGATTTCCTGATCTCGATCCTGCACAGCCTCAGCCTGCGGCTGCTGCCGCGGCGGGCCATCAGCTTCGGCCTGGTGGGGGCCAGCGGGGTGGTGGTGCAGCTGGCCCTCACCCAGGCGCTGATGCAGGGGGCGGGCCTCGGTTTCGAGCGGGCCCTGCCCCTGGCGGTGGTGGGGGCCGCCAGCTCCAATTACCTGATCAACAACGCCCTCACCTTCCGCTTCCAGCGCCTGCGGGGCCTCAAGCTGCTGCAGGGGCTGCTCAAGTTTCTGCTGGTGGCGTCGCTGCCGGTGCTGGCCAATGTGGGCCTGGCCTCCGCCTTCTACAGCTTCGTGGCCCGCGACACCCTCTGGGCCCAGCTGGCCGGAATCCTGGTGGTGTTTGTGTGGAACTACGCCGCCAGCAGCCGCTTCGTGTGGAACACCCCCTAGGGGGGCCAGGCAGACTCAGGGGCCGTTTCCCCCTCCCGATGGCCGACGGCCTCTCCCCCCTGAAGGCCCTGTGCGGGCTGCGCAGTGCACCGGCCCTCGATGCCGCCCAGCAGGCCGCCCTGCGCCAGGAGCTGCGCCAGGCCATGGCCCCCTGCGAGTGGTTCACCATCGGCGTGATGGCCCCCTCCGCCGAGGCGGCGGTGGTGGCCCTGCGCAGCTGCGAACGGGCCCTGGGCTGGGAGCCCCTGGAGCACGACCCCGCCGGCGAGGCCCTGGCCAGCATCGAGGGGCCGGTGTTCCTCAAGGGCAACCAGAACAGCGGCCGTTTCCTGGTGCGCCGCGAGGCGGGCCTGGGGGAGGGCATCCTGATCAGCGGCCACAGCGCCGTGCAGCCCGACGCCGAGGACACCTGGGGGCCGCTGCCGCTGGGCCTGCTGGATCAACACGACGGCTGATCACGAGTTGCCCGCCAGGATCCGCTGCGGGCACACCGATCCTTAGGCTGGGCGGCTGTACTCCTGCGGCCTGCGCGGCCGGCTCCACTTCCCGATGGCCGCATCCCAACTGCGCATTGCCTCCCGCCGCAGCCAGCTGGCCATGGTGCAGACCCACTGGGTGCGCGATGAGCTGGCCAAGGCCCACCCCGGCCTGGAGATCAGCATCGAGGCGATGGCCACCCAGGGGGACAAGATCCTCGACGTGGCCCTGGCCAAGATCGGCGACAAGGGCCTGTTCACCAAGGAGCTGGAGGCCCAGATGCTGGTGGACCGGGCGGACATCGCCGTCCACAGCCTCAAGGACCTGCCCACCAACCTGCCCGAGGGGCTGATGCTGGGCTGCGTCACCGAGCGGGAGGATCCCGCCGACGCCCTGGTGGTGCATGCCAAGCACCAGGACAAGACCCTGGCCACCCTGCCGGAGGGCGCCGTGGTGGGCACCAGCTCCCTGCGCCGCCTGGCCCAGCTGCGCCACCACTTCCCGCACCTCACCTTCAAGGATGTGCGCGGCAATGTGATCACCCGCCTGGAGAAGCTGGATTCCGGCGAGTTCGACTGCCTGATCCTGGCGGCCGCCGGCCTGGGGCGCCTGGGCCTGGGCGACCGCATCCACGAGCTGATCGACCCCGCCATCTCCCTGCATGCGGTGGGCCAGGGGGCCCTGGGCATCGAGTGCCGCGAGGGCGACACCACCGTTCTGGAGCAGATCAAGGTGCTGGAGCACCTGCCCACCGCCCGCCGCTGCCTGGCGGAGCGGGCCTTCCTGCGCCAGCTGGAGGGGGGCTGCCAAGTTCCCATCGGCGTGAACACCCGCTTCGAGGGTGACGAGCTGGTGCTCACCGGCATGGTGGCCAGCCTCGATGGGGTGCGCCTGATCCGCGATGAGGTGCGCGGACCCCAGGCGGATCCCGAGGCCATCGGCATCGCCCTGGCGCACCGGTTGCGTGCCCAGGGTGCGGGGGAGATCCTGGAGGAGATCTTTGCAACCGTCCGGCCTGAGGCCTGAGTTCCCCCCAGCTGAGCTGGGGGCCGACCCCGCCGCCGACCTGGCCGCCGATGGGGCGGGCGATGTGTCGACCGAGGTGCGGCCCCTGCCGTTCCAGTGGAGCCTGCTGGCCTGGGCCGCCCTGGTGGGGGTGCTCACCGGCCTGGCGGTGGTGGGCTTCCACTATCTGATCGGCTTCATCAACAACTTCCTGTTCGGCCCGGTGGTGGAGGGGCTGATGGGGCTGTTCAGCACGGCTCCGCCGCCGCCCCCGCCGCCGCCGGCCCCGGAGCCGCTGCCGGCCGCCGGTACCCCCCTCGGGGCCCTGCTGCAGATCGGCCTGGGGGGGCTGGGGTTCCTGCCGCCGCCGCCGGCGCCGCCGGAGCCGATCCCCCTGCCGGGGGACCCCCTGCCTCAGTGGCTCTCCTCCTGGCCGGTGGTGCTGATCCCCCTGCTGGGGGGCTTGGTGGTGGGTCTGCTGCGGCAGCTGGGGGGTGACCTGGGCCCCAGCCTGCCCAGCCTGATGTCCATGGCGGACGGCAGCGTGCAGCCCGCGCCGCGGTTGCCGCTGCTGCGGCTGCTCACCGCCTCCCTGAGCCTGGGCAGCGGCGCCTCTCTTGGCCCGGAGGGCCCCAGCGTGGAGAGCGGCGGCAACATCGGCCTGTGGGTGGCCAACCGCGGCGGCCTGGCCCCCGATTCCCAGAAGGCCCTGGTGGCCGCCGGTGTGGCGGCGGGCCTGGCGGCGGGCTTCAAGGCGCCGATCGCCGGGCTGTTCTTTGCCTTTGAGGGCAGCTACAGCACCATCCCGGGCCGCCCCAGCGTGCGGGCCGTGCTGGTGGCGGCTGTGGCCTCCTCCCTGGTGACGCAGCTCTCCCTGGGGGATGAGCCGATCTTCCGCCTACCGGCCTACGAGGTGCGCTCCCCCCTGGAGATGCCCCTCTACCTGGGGCTGGGCCTGGTGGCCAGCGGCATGTCGCTGGCCCTGGTGAAGCTGCTGGCCGCCGGCCGCAGCGAGCCGGTGCAGCGCTGGTTCCGCCGCCTGCCCCCCTGGCTGCTCACCGCTCTGGGTGGCCTGGGGCTGGGGCTGATGGCCCTGGGCTTCCCCCAGGTGCTGGGGGTGGGTTACGACACCATCGGCGCCCTGCTGGGCCGCGAGGGGGGTATCGCCCTGGTGAGCCTGCTGGGGCTGCTGCTGGTGAAACTGCTGGCCACCGGCCTGAGCAGCGCCACGGGCTTCGTGGGCGGCGGCTTCGCCCCGTCGCTGTTTCTGGGGGCGGTGCTGGGCAATGTCTACGGCCAGCTGCTGGGGGATGGGCTGCTGCAGCTGCCGGTGGCCGAACCCCCCGCCTACGCCATGGTGGGCATGGCGGCGGTGCTGGCGGGCAGCGCCCGGGCGCCGCTCACCGCCCTGCTGCTGCTGTTTGAGCTCACCCACGACATCCGCATCGTGCTGCCGCTGATGGCGGCGGCGGGCCTCAGCGCCGCCCTGGTGGAGCGCTGGCAGGGGCTGGCGGATCCGGGGCTGCTGGGGCCCGACCTGGCGGAGGAGCAGCGCCGCGGCGACCTGGCCCTGATCCCGGTGCAGGAGGCCTTCGAGCCGGAGGCGCCGCTGGTGCTCGCCAGCGACACCACCGCTGCCGCCGCCCTCAGCCAGCTGCTGGAGTCCCATGGCCACTGCCTGGTGCTGGAGGCTGATGGCTGGGTGGTGGGCCTGGTGACCCTGGCGGATCTACAGCGGGGCATCAGCGCCGGCGGTGCGGAGCTGCCCCTGGCGAACTGCCGCCGCGCCGAGCTGGTGTGGCTGGCGGCGGACGCCAACCTGGCGCAGCTGGAGGACCAGCTGCGACCCAATGGTCTGAGGCAGCTGCCGGTGTTCCGGCTGGAGGATCCAGCCCTGCCCAAGCTGCCGGTGGGGCCGCCGGCCGGGGGGTTGCCCCTGGCGGCCCTGGAGGGGTTGGCCAGCCGCGACGGACTGGCCCGGGCGCTGGCCCGTCAGTTGACGAGCTTGGCGTCGATGGTGGTGAGGTAGCGCTGCTCGCACTCCTTGATGATCGTCACCGCCTCGGCGCTGTCGAAGAAGCCGTTGACGCGGCAGGTGCCGGGCTTCTTCAGATCCTTGTAGTGCTCCCAGTAGTACTGGGTTTCCTTGAGCCAGTGCTCACCCAGCTGGGTGTAGCTGGTGATGTGGTCCATGCGCTTGTCGTCGGCCAGCACGGCGATCACCTTGTCGTCGACTTCGCCGCCGTCGTCGAATTTCATGATGCCGATGATGCGGGCCTCCACCAGGGAGCCGGGCACCAGGGGCTCGGTCACGCCGACGATCTCGATGTCCAGCGGGTCGCCGTCCTCATCCCAGGTGCGGGGGATGCAGCCGTAGGCGAAGGGGTAAGCCAGGGAGGAGTAGCCGACGCGGTCGAGCTTGAGGTGGCCGGTTTCGGTGATCAGCTCGTACTTGTTGATCGTGTTGCTGTTGAGCTCCACGATGGCGTTCAGCCGCAGCTCGGACTCATCGGCGAAGGCCGGCAGCACGTGCAGCAGGTTGAGCATCGTGCGGCTGGGGGCGTGGTCGATGTTCGCCATCAGGGCAGTGGGCGCAAGGAATCGGGCGGCATCCTACGGAGCGCCCCGGGCTGGGCCCCGCGGAGGCCTCACGGCGCCGCCAGCCGCTCCAGCTTGGTGTTGAGGTAGCGCAGGAAGGGGGCGCTGCTGAGGGGCTCTCCGCTCACCCGCTGCACCAGCTCGGATCCGTCCACGCTGCGCCCCAGGGGGTAGACCCGCTGCCGCAGCCACTGCCCCAGGCGGGCGTCCTCCCCCTGCTCCAGCAGGGTTTCGATCGGCCCCAGCTCCGCCTCGAGCTGCTCGCTCAGCTGGGCGCTGATCAGATGCCCCAGGGCATAGGAGGGGAAGTAGCCGAACAGGCCCTCGCTCCAGTGCACGTCCTGCAGGCAGCCCTCGGCGGCGTTGGCGGGGGTGAGCCCCAGCAGCTCCCCCATGCCCCGGTTCCAGGCCTGCGGCAGCTCCGCCACCGGCAGCCCCTCCTCCAGCAGCGCCAGCTCCAGCCGGTAGCGCAGCAGCACGTGCAGGCTGTAGCTCACCTCATCGGCTTCCACCCGGGTGAGGCCGGCGCGGATCGGGTTGAGGTCGCGCCAGAAGCCCTGGGCGCTGCCCCATGGGTCGCGGCCCAGGGCCCCGCGGAAGCGGGGATACCAGCGCTGGGCCAGGGCGCCGCTGCGGGCCAGGCGGTTTTCGTAGAAGAGGCTCTGGCTCTCGTGCACCGCCATGGAGGTGGCCTCCCCCAGGGGCCAGGGGAACCAGTGCTCACCGCTGCGGGGCAGCCCCTGTTCGTAGAGGCTGTGGCCCCACTCGTGGGCGGTGGCCAGGAAAGCCGAGAAGGGCTGGCCGGCCACCACCCGCGTGGTGATGCGGAAATCGTCGGGGCCGAGGGTGCTGGAGAAGGGATGGGGGGAGCGGGCCTTGGCGCAGCGCTCCGGGTTGTAGCCCCACTCCGCCAGCAGTTGGTCGCAGAGCTGCTGCTGCTGGGGTTCGGGCAGGTCCCAGGGTTCGTCGCTGCCGGCGGGCAGGCTGCGGGCCCGCTCCAGCAACGGCGGCAGGCTCTCCCCGAGGGGCAGCAGCAGCGCCGCCAGCTGCGCCTTGGAGATCTCCGGCTCGAACGGCTGGGCCAGGATTTCCCAGGGGCTGCGCGCCTCCCCCGTGGCGCTGCACTCCACCGGCTCCAGCTGGCGGGCCTGCTCCAGCCGCAGTTGGATCAAGCGCTCCAGGGCCGGGGCGAACAGGCTGAACTCCGCCCGGGCCTTGGCCTGCTGCCAGCGGCCGTAGCCCTCCGCCTGGGCCTGGGCCAGCTCCCCCACCAGGGCCGCATCCAGGCTCGACTGGCGCCGCAGCTCCCGCTGCAGCAGCCGCAGGTTGTGGCGCTGCTCCGCCGGGGCCTCCGCCGGCAGCTCCGCCTCCGCCTCCGCCAGCAGGGCGGCATAGGTGGGGCTGCTCTGGCGTTCATGCAGCTGGCGGGCCAGCAGGGCCAGCTGTTCGCCGCGCCAGCCGCCGGCCGCCGCCGGCATGGCGGTGTTCTGGTCGAAGTAGAGGGTGCTGTGGATCCCCCCCAGCAGCTGGGTGGTGTGCAGGTGCTCCTTCAGCCGGTGCCAGGCGTTGCCCATCAGCTCCAGTGCAGTTCCATGGGCACGCTGCCCTCGAGGCTGAGTTTCACCGGGCAGGTTTCCGCCGCCCGCTGCAGCAGGGCCCGCTGCTGGGGCTCCAGCCCGGCGGGCAGCTCCACCCACACGGTGAGCTGGGCGATGCGCCGCGGCGGGGTGGTGGTCATGGTTTTCTCCACCCGGGCGCTGGCCCCCTCCAAGTTCCAGCCGTGGCGGTCGGCCACGATGCCCATGATCGTGAGCATGCAGGTGCTCAGGGCGGTGGCCACCAGGTCGGTGGGGGAGAAGCGCTCCCCTTGGCCCTGGTTGTCGGTGGGGGCGTCGGTCTCCAGGGTGCTGCCGGAGGGACCGTGCTCGCTATGGCAGCGCAGCTGGCCGCCGTAGCGGCTGGTGATCAGCGTCATGGTTGGTGTGGGGCCGCCGCCGGTGCGGCCTGCTTCAGGTTGGCAGGCGTGGGGTCGACGCCGCAGCCCCGGCCCGGTTTGCTGGGGCCTGCCCCACCCGTGCATCGATGCTCACCCTGCCCCTCGCGGCCCTGCCGGAGGCCGGCTCCCCGGTGCTGGGGCTGGCCAGGGCGATCCAGCTGTCGGTGGCGCCGGTGTTCCTGCTCACCGCCATCTCCGGCCTGCTGGGGGTGATCAGCTCCCGGCTCACGCGGGTGATCGAGCGGGCTCTGGTGGTGCAGGGGGATGCCACCGCCACGGGTGATCTGCAGCTGCTGCGCCGTCGCATGGCCCTGCTCACCCGCGCCAGCGCCCTGGTGACCATCACCGGTGTGCTGGTGGCGGCGGTGGTGGCGGTGACCTTTCTGGGGGCCATCGCCGTGGTGGATCTGACGCCGATTGTGGTGAGCTGTTTCGTGCTGGCGATGCTCAGCCTGATGGGGGGCCTGCTGCTGTTGCTGCTGGATACCCGCCTGGCCTCACGCTTGATCCTGCATCGCTTCTGAGCCGCTGCGGCAGCTGCAGAGCTGATCGAGGCTGGGGCGACCCGTCACCGCCAGGCGCCAGTGGGCCCAGAGGCCGTAGAGGCCATCGCTGATCTGCCGCAGGCCGGGCCAGCCGCTGGGGGCATAGAGCCAGCCCAGGCCGATCTGCGCGTAGGCGGCGCGGAACACCGCCACGTCGGTGAGCACCCGGCCGTCGGCGTCGATGGCATGGATGCGACCCATGGCGGCGCGGTAGCTGATGCCGCCGTGCTGCTCCGGGTTGTAGCCCGCCGCATCCACGTCGACAAAGGCGAGCCGTGGCCGATCGCCATGGAGCCGTGCATCCCGCTGGCTCAGGAAGCGCACCTCCCGCAGGCAGAGGGGGCAGGCGCCGTCGTAGAGCAGCGTGAGCGCCGGGGTGCTCACTTCTGGCGGCAGTAGCCACCGCCCACGTTCATCCAGCCCTCGGGGCAGGCCTGGCCGTTGGTGGGCTTCACGGTGTAGGTCATCAGCCCGAGGGTGGAGCACTTGCCGTTGAGGGTGTCCACATAACCGAGGGGGCAGAGGGTGCCGAGCTTGGGCACCACCCGCTGGGCCTGGGCGGGGAGCTGCAGGGCGCCGAGGGCGGCACAGGCCAGGCCGGCCAGCAGGCCGGCGCGCAGGGGGCTGGGGGAGAAGCGCATGGACGGGGTCAGCGTCATGCCGCCAAGCTAAGGGGGTTGCCCCAGCTTTTCATGCTCCGACAGGACCTGCGCCGCCTGACGGTGACCACCGCCGGCGAGGGCTTCACCGATCTCACCGTCAGCCTGCAGGGGGAGGTGACGGCCAGCGGCCTGCAGCGGGGGCTGCTGCAACTGGTGGTGCTGCACACCAGTTGCAGCCTCACCATCAACGAGAACGCCGACCCGCGGGTGCTGCAGGACCTCACCGCCTACCTGCGGGCCCTGGTGCCCCAGGGGGGGCTGTCGCAGCCATACGCCCATGACGATGAGGGCCCCGACGACATGCCCGCCCACATCCGCACGGCCCTCACCACCACCAGCCTGGGGCTGTCGTTTGATCAGGGGCGGTTGGTGCTGGGCACCTGGCAGGCGGTGTACCTGTGGGAGCACCGGGCCCGCGGTCAGCGGCGCCAGTTGAGCCTGCATCTGCTCGGCGCGTAGGCCAGGATCGTGCAGCCCTCCACTGCGGTTGCATGGCTGCGTCGATCCGTGTCACCCCCCATCCGTCGGCGGAGCAGTTGGCCCAGCTAGGCGTCAACGCCTGGCCAATCTGGAGCTGTGGCGTCAGCAGCTTCCCCTGGACCTACGACGAACCGGAAACCTGTCTGCTGCTGGAGGGGGAGGTGACCGTCACCCCCGATGGCGGGACGCCGGTGACCTTTGGGGCCGGAGACCTGGTGGAGTTTGCCGCTGGCCTCAGCTGCCAGTGGGAGGTGCACGCCGCCGTTCGCAAGCATTACCGCTTTGGGTGAGCCAAGCTGCGGGTAATGCCCCGTCGTTGCCATGGCCGCCACTCCCCTCACCGCCGAGCAGCGCTCCACCCTGCCCCAGCGGCTGCCCCAGTGGCAGCTCCATGGCGACAAGCTGCGCCGTGAGCTGCGCTTCGCCGACTTCGTGGAGGCGTTCGGCTTCATGGCCAAGGTGGCCCTGATCGCCGAGGCGATGGGCCACCATCCCGAGTGGAGCAATGTGTGGAACCGGGTGGTGATCGAGCTCACCACCCACGACACCGGCGGCCTCTCCAACCTCGATCTGGAGCTGGCCGCCCGGATCGACGCCCTGCTGCCCCAGTGAGAGAACGCCCCTAGGCCAGCACCGGCAGGCGGGCGGGGTCGCGCTGGCTGAACGCCAGCCCCTCCCCCTCCACCTCCACGGCCACGGTGTGGCCGCCGGTGAACTGGCCTGCCAGGATCCCCTTGGCGATCGGCGTCTCGAGCTCCCGCTGGATCGCCCGCTTCAGGGGCCGGGCGCCGTAGACGGGGTCGTAGCCCACCCCCGCCAGCCAGTCGAGGGCGGCGGTGCTGAGTTCGAGCCCCAGCTTCTTGTCGGCGAGCCGTTGGGTCAGGCGCCGCACCTGCAGGTCGACGATCTGCCGCAGTTCCTCCTGCCTGAGGCTGTGGAAGATGATCGTTTCGTCGAGCCGGTTGAGGAATTCCGGCCGGAAGTGGGCCCGCAGGGCCTCATTCACCCGTGATTCCATCTCGCCGTGGCGGGCCGGGTCGCCCGCCAGATCGAGGATCGAGGCGCTGCCGATGTTGCTGGTGAGGATCAGCACCGTGTTGGTGAAATCCACCGTGCGGCCCTGGCCATCGGTGACGCGGCCGTCATCGAGGATCTGCAGCATCACGTTGAACACATCGGGGTGGGCCTTCTCCACCTCGTCGAACAGGATCACGGCATAGGGCCGGCGGCGCACCGCTTCGGTGAGCTGGCCGCCCTCCTCGTAGCCCACGTAGCCCGGAGGGGCGCCGATCAGGCGGCTGACGGCGTGCTTCTCCATGTACTCGGACATGTCGATGCGCACCATCGCCTCCTCGCTGTCGAACAGCTGCGAAGCCAGGGCCTTGCACAGTTCCGTTTTGCCCACGCCGGTGGGGCCGAGGAACAGGAAGCTGGCGATGGGTCGGTTGGGGTCGCTGAGGCCGGCGCGGGAGCGCTGGATGGCATCGGCCACGGCGGTCACCGCCTGGGCCTGGCCCACCACGCGGGTGTGCAGCTCATCCTCGAGATGCAGCAGCTTCTCCATCTCGCTCTGCACCAGCTTGGTCACGGGGATGCCGGTCCATTTGGCGATCACCTCGGCGATGTCCTCCTCGGTGACCTCCTCCCGCAGCAGCGTCTTGTCGCCGCCGCCGGCGGTGAGCTCCTCCTCCTTGGCGGCCAGCTGTTTGTGCAGCTCCGCCAGGGTGCCGTACTCCAGCTCAGCGGCTTTGTTGAGGTCGTAGCTGCGCTTGGCCTGCTCGATCTGCAGCTGCACCTGCTCGATCTCCTCCTTGAGGGCGCCGAGGGCGTCGATGGAGCCCTTCTCCTTCTGCCACTGGGCATTGAGGGCGCTCTGCTGCTCGCTGAGGTCGGCCAGCTCCTTCTCCAGCCGCTCCAGCCGGTCGCGGCTGGCGGCATCGGATTCGCGCCCCAGGGAGAGCTTCTCCATCTCCAGCTGCAGGATGCGGCGATCGAGTTCGTCGATCTGCTCCGGCTTGGAGGTGATCTCCATCTTCAGGCGCGCCGCCGATTCATCCACCAGGTCGATGGCCTTGTCCGGCAGGAAGCGGTCGGCGATGTAGCGGCTGCTGAGCACCGCGGCGGCCACCAGGGCGTTGTCGGCGATGCGCACGCCGTGGTGCACCTCGTAGCGCTCCTTGAGGCCCCGCAGGATCGAGATGGTGTCCTCCACCGTGGGTTGATCCACGAACACCTGCTGGAAGCGGCGCTCCAGGGCCGGGTCTTTCTCGATGTGCTGGCGGTGCTCATCCAGGGTGGTGGCGCCGATGCAGCGCAGCTCGCCGCGGGCCAGCATCGGCTTGAGCAGGTTGCTGGCATCCATGGCGCCACCGGTGGCACCGGCCCCCACCACGGTGTGGATCTCATCGATGAACAGCACGATCTGGCCCTCGGAGGCGGTGACCTCCTTGAGCACGGCCTTGAGCCGCTCCTCGAATTCGCCGCGGTATTTGGCGCCGGCGATCAGGGCCCCCATGTCGAGGGCGATCAGCTGACGGTTCTGCAGGGCCTGGGGCACGTCGCCATTGACGATGCGCTGGGCCAGCCCCTCCACGATGGCGGTCTTGCCCACGCCGGGTTCGCCGATCAGCACCGGGTTGTTCTTGGTGCGGCGGCTGAGGATCTGGATCGTGCGACGGATCTCCTCGTCGCGGCCGATCACCGGATCGAGCTTGCCCTCCCGGGCGGCGGCCGTGAGGTCGCGCCCGTACTTCTCCAGGGATTCGTAGGTGCCTTCGGGGTTCTGGTCGGTCACCTTTTGGGATCCGCGCACGGCTTGAACGGCCTCCTTGAGTTGATCGGCGTTGACCCCAGCCTGGGACAGCAGCTGCTTGCCGCAGCGGTCGTCGATGGCCAGGGCCAGCAGTAGGTGTTCGATGGCGATGTAGCTGTCGCCATAGCTGCCCTTGAGTTCGTTGGCCTGGTCCAGCAGGGTGTTGAGCCCCTTGCCCAGGTAGACGTTGTCGGGTGGGGCGCTGAGGCTGGGCTGGCCGGCGATGAAGGCATCCACCCGCTGGCTGAGGGTGCCCAGGTCCACACCCGCCTTCTCGAGAATGCGGCCCGCCAGCCCCTGCTGGGCCAGCAGGGCGGCGAACAGGTGCTCGCACTCCATCTGCTGCTGGCGTCGCTGCTGCGCCAGCTGCTGGGCGGCCACCACGGCGGCCCAGGCCTTCTCGGTGAACAGCTCGGCGGTGGGATGCATGGGTGACCTCCCGGAGTGGATCGATTGCTCAAACCGTATGGCCGCTGTTCGGAGCTGACGCGGGTGAGAACCGAATCGGCCGTGGCGGTCCTCCGCCCTGGGGTGGTGCAGGCCGTCCCGGCAGGGTCGGTCAACCGGCGGTTCGCCTGGGGCGGCGCTCCGGTGGCGATGATGTCGCGGTGTCGATGGCCCCAGTGTGGCGAATGGCTGAGCAAACGCACGAGCAGCTGGTGCTGGATCTGGCGCGGCAATCCTTCACCTTTGATGCCACCGCCAGCGATGCGGAGCGCAACTGCTGGCTGGTGGTGCATCGCCATGCCCACGGGGTGTTGCCCAGCGAATACGACATCCGCGAGGTGCCCGAAGACCTCTACCTGGAGGTGCTGGAGCAGCGGCGGCGCCTAGGGGCGCCGGACTGAGCCGGGCCCGCTCTCCGGCAGGGGCGCGCTGCCCGGCAACGGGGCGATGGCCGGCAGCCGGGCGGCCTTCAGGAAGGCGGCGGCCCGGGCGGCGGCGGCCTCAGTGGCCGAGGCAACGGCCGCTGGGTTGTTCTCGGGGGCGGGCAGGACCATCGCGCTGAGGGCTGCTGCGGGCACCATGACGCCGGGGTACCAACCTGGCAACAAACGGCGACGGGCCACAAAAAAGCCGCCCCGGCAGGGGCGGCCTCGGTGGCCCTGGGGCCAGGGGTGGGGATCAGGCCCAGCCTTTCTGGCTCATGGACTCCACGTAGGCGGCCACGTCGGCGATGTCGCCGGCGCTCAGCTTGCCGCCGAAGGCGGGCATGGCGTTCTTGCCGTTGGTCACCTGGTACTGGATGGCCTCTTCATGGCCGGCGCTGTAGTTGGCCAGGTACGACTCGAGGGCTTCCTTCTTGAGGGTGCGCTCGGCGTTCACCACGTTGCCACCGCCCATGTGGCAGGCCGCGCAGTTGGCGGAGAAGATCTGACCGCCGTGGTCGGCATCAGCGGCAAAGCTGGGGGCGGCACCCAGCACCAGCGCCAGGCAAAGAGCAATCAGAGAGAGAAGACGGCGCATCGGAGCTTGTGCAACCCGGCCAAGCTAGAAGGCGACTGAGCCCTGTGTCGCCGCCGCTGCAGAGGTTTGCAACATTTGTCACCTGGCCCGTGGCCGCGCCGGCCCGGGGTGCCCTAGCGGGGCAGGCCGGCGTCCTCAAACACCGCCTCCAGGGTGGGGGCGTGGCTCACCATGCCGAAGCGCTCCGGCGGGCTGATGGGGTCGTGCACGAAATGGCGCTGGCGGATTGAGAAGCGGTCCCAGGCGTTCACCTCGATGCGCAGCAGCTTGATCAACCCTTCGATCAGCCATTCGCTCAGCTCCAGCCCCACCGGCGGCATCCAGCCGCGGCGCCAGCCCACCAGGCTGCGCACCGTCTGATTGACGGTGACGGCGGGCTGCCCCAACACCAGCCGGCGCACCTTGCCCTGGCCCACTTCCGGGTTGGGGCGCTGCGGGGTGGTGGCCAGGTGGGCGCACACCCGGGCGATGTCGGCGGCGTGGATGAAGTGGAAGGAAGCGTCGGTGCGCAGCCACTTGGCCAGCCACAGCCAGCGGGCCCCTTCGCGCAGCCCGGCGGTGAGGTAGCTGGTGGGGAAGCGGCCACCGCCATCCACCTGCCCGCCGAACACCAGGGTGGGGAACACGGCCACGATCCGTTCCGCCAGGGGGTGGGTCTCCAGCTGCTCCAGGCACTGGGCCTTGGTCTGGATGTATTCGGTGCCGTAGGCCATGGCCTCCGGCAGCAGCTGCAGATGGCGATCCAGGATGCTGGCGGTGGAGAAATACACCACCTGCTCCAGCACGGCGGGGTCGGTGGCGGCCAGCATCGCCTTCACCGCCACCACGTTCACCTGCAGGGCCCGCTCCGGATCCCCCCAGGCGGTGGCGGTGTGGATGATGCGGGTGGCCGAGGCGATCTGGGCGCGGTGGGGCTCGGCGTCCCGCAGGTCGCCCACCAGCAGGGTGATGCGCGGATCCTGCCGCGGCACGGCGGTGAGCTTCTCGGGATCCCGCAGCCACAGCAGCAGCTCGGCGTCGGTTTCGCGGTAGAGGAGGTCGGCGATGTGCTGCCCCACGCAGCCGCTGGCCCCGGTGATCAGGATCCGGGCGGGCCGGCGGGCTGCCGCAGGGGAGGCCTCGGGGCTCAAGCCACCGCTCCGATGCGCTCCATCACCGACTTGCCGGCCTCAAAGAAGGCGGCGCCGTTCTCCTCGGGGGTGCCGGGCAGGATGCCGTGGCCCAGGTTGAGGATGTGCTTGCGGCCGCGGGCCTTGCGCACGGTGTCGTCGATGCGGGCGCGGATCGCCTCCGGGGTGCCGAACAGCAGGCCGGGGTCCACGTTGCCCTGCACACCCACGTGCTCCGGCAGGCGGGCCAGGCCTTCGGCCATGTCCACGGTCCAGTCGAGGGACACGATGTCCACCCCGGTGCGGGCCATGCGCTCGATCACGCCGGCGCTGCCGGAGATGTAGAGGATGAAGGGGGTGTCGGGGTGGGTCTGCTTCACCAGGTCCACCACCTTCTTCTGATAGGGGGCGGCGAAGGTGTCGTAATCCATGGGGCTCAGCTGCCCGGCCCAGGAATCGAACATCTGCACCACCTGGGCGCCGGAATCGATCTGGTAGCGCAGGTAGGTGGCGATGGATTCGGCGAAGTGGTCCAGCAGGCGGTGCAGCAGCTGGGGCTCCTGGAACGCCATCGCCTTGATCACGGCGTAGTTCTTGGAGCTCTTGCCCTCCACCACATAGGCCGCCAGGGTCCAGGGGGCGCCCACGAAGCCCAGCACCGCCGCCTCATTACCCACGGACTGGCGCAGGCGGGTGAGCACCTCACCCACGAAGGGCATGCTCTCGGCCGGCTGCAGGGGGTGCAGCGCCTCCACCTGGGTCATGGTGCGAATGGGGTCCTGGATCAGGGGCCCCTTGCTCTCCACGATGTCGAAATCGATGCCCATGCCCGGCAGGGGCGTGAGGATGTCGGAGAACAGGATCACGCCGTCGGGTTTGAAGGCGTGGAACGGCTGCATCGAGATCTCATAGGAGAGATCCGGGTTTTCGGAGCGCTCCCGGAAACCGGGGTGGCGGTCCCGCAGGTCGCGGTACACCTTCATGTACCGGCCGGCCTGGCGCATCATCCACACCGGCGGACGCTCCACCTGCTCACCTCGGGCGGCGCGAAGCAGCAGTGGGGCGTTGGCGGACATGGGCGACGAAAAGACGAAGCGCGAACCTACCCGAGCAGCCCGCCCTCCACGGCGGTTTCGTCACACAGCGGCTCCTGGCTGCGTTTGTCGTCCCGCTGGAACACCAGCACCGAGAGGGGTGGCAGGCAGAGGTCGAGGGAGTGCTCGTAGCCGTGGATGCCCCATTCATCGGTGAACTTGCCCCCCAGGTTGCCCAGGTTGCTGCCGCCGTAGCGCTCCCCATCGGTGTTGAACACCTCGGTGTAGAAGCCGCTCACCGGCACACCGACGCGGTAGTGGGAGTGGCTCTGGGGGGTGAAGTTGGCCACCACCACCAGCCAGCGGCCGGTGGTGCTCTCGCGGCGCATGAAGCTGATCACGGAGTGGCGGTTGTCGTTGCAATCGATCCACTGGAAGCCGTACTGGTCGAAGTCATCGCGCCACAGGGCCGGCTCGGCCTTGTAAAAGGCGTTGAGGTCGTCCACCAGACGCTGGATGCCCTGGTGGGGTTCGTGCTGCAGCAGGTCCCACTGCAGGTCGCCCCACACGTTCCATTCGGCCCGCTGGCCGAATTCCATCCCCATGAAGATGGTCTTTTTGCCCGGGTGGGTCCACATGTAGGCCAGCAGGGCACGCACGTTGGCGAACTTCTGCCAGTCGTCGCCCGGCATCTTGTGCAGCAGGTTGCTCTTGCCGTGCACCACTTCGTCGTGGCTGAGGGCGAGCATGAAGTTCTCGGTGTAGGCGTACCAGATCGAGAAGGTGACGTTGTTCTGGTGGAACTGGCGGAACCACGGATCCAGCTCGAAGTAATCGAGCATGTCGTGCATCCAGCCCATGTTCCATTTGAGGTTGAACCCCAGGCCCCCCATGTCGGTGGGCTTGGTCACCATCGGCCAGGTGGTGGATTCCTCGGCGATCGAGAGCGCCCCCGGGAAGTGCTGGAACAGCACGTGGTTGGCCTGCTGCAGGAACTGCACCGCCTCGGTGTTCTCGCGGCCGCCGTGCTCATTGGGAATCCACTCGCCGTCGGGGCGTAGGTAGTCGCGGTAGAGCATCGAGGCCACCGCATCCACACGGATGCCGTCGATGTGGAACTGCTCAAACCAGAACACCAGGTTGGCAACCAGGAAGTTGCGAACCTCGTTGCGGCTGTAGTTGAAGATCAGGGTGCCCCACTCCTTGTGCTCGCCGATGCGGGGGTCGGCGTGCTCGTAGAGGTGCTGGCCGTCGAAGAAGGCCAGGCCATGGGCGTCCTTGGGGAAGTGGCCCGGCACCCAGTCGAGGATCACGCCGATCCCCTCGGCGTGGCAGCGGTCCACGAAGGCGCGGAATTCATCGGGGCCGCCGAAGCGGCTGGTGGGGGCGTACCAGCCCGTCACCTGATAGCCCCAGGAGCCATCGAAGGGGTGCTCCGACAGGGGCATCAGTTCGATGTGGGTGAAGCCGCGGGCCTTCACGTAGGGGATCACCCGATCGGCGAGCTCCGGGTAGGTGAGCAGGCGGGCGCCGGGTTTGAGGTCGGCGGCGGGCACCGGCGGGCGTGGCGTGCCGTCGGGTTCGATGTAGGGCTGGTCGGCCGCGGCGTGCATCCAGCTGCCCAGGTGCATCTCGTACACCGCGATGGGCTGGTCCAGGGGGTTGCGGCTGTCGCGCTCCTGCATCCAGCTGCCGTCGGCCCAGCTGTAGCCCGCCAGGGGCTCCACCACGGAGCCGTGGTTGGGGCGCACCTCGTGGCGGAAGCCGTAGGGGTCGGCCTTCTGGTAGCAGTGCCCCGCCTGGGTGCGCACTTCGTATTTGTAAATCTCACCGGGCTTGAGCCCCGGCACGAACAACTCCCAGCAGCCCCCCAGCCGCGACTGCATCGGATGGTGGCGCCCATCCCAGCCGTTGAAGTTGCCCAGCACCGACACGCTGCGGGCGTTGGGGGCCCACAGGCAGAACATCACCCCGGCCACGCCGTTGCGGGTCACCACATGGGCGCCCATGCGCTCCCAGATGTGGTGGTGGTTGCCCTCGGCGAACAGGTGGCGATCCAGCTCGCCCATCCATTCCTCACGGAAGGCCCAGGGGTCGTGGGCCACGTGCTCGATGCCGCCGCGCAGCACGTGCACCTGGTAGCCGCTGCCGGGGTCGCTGGGCAGCTGGGCTTCGAAGATCCAGGGGTGGTGGGGGGTGGCCATGGGCTGGGCCGTGCCCCCCACCATCAGCTCCACCCGTTCCGCCTCGGGCATCCATACCCGCACCACCCAGTTGCCGCAGTCGAGGGGCTGGGGCCCCAGCACCGCGAAGGGATGGTCATGCCGGCACTCCGCCAGGCGCTGGGCATCGTCCACCATCCAGTCGAGCTGAGCCAGCACAGGTTCGAGCGCAGAAGCCTGGCTGGGAGCTTACGCCGGTTTTCCCGTGGGCCCGGGGTTCTGCCAGCAAGGGCCTACGCAGGCCCCTAGCGAACCGGTGCTGGGCCCGCCGGGTTCTCGGGAAAATCCACCCCGATGATTTCGTTGCTGCTGTCGAGGATCACGTAGAGGTTGTCGCTGAGGCGGTTGAACTCCACGTTCACCAGCACCAGGCGCATGTCGGGGGTGCTTTCGGCCTCCACGGCCCGGCCCACCTTCACGAAGCTGCCGGTTTCCCGCTGCAGCCCCAGCCACTTGGCCTGCAGCGAGGCGGGGCTGATCTCCTTCTGGAAGCTGGGGCTCAGGAAGCTGTGGGCGCTGATGAAGTGGCCGCCGCTGATGGCCTGCACGAACTGCAGCGCCACCTTGCTGGTGGGGTCATCGGCGCGGTCCACGTAGTAGCGCTCGATCTGGCCCTTGCCGTTGATCACGATGAACAGCACCCGGTTGCCGCGGGCCGTGCGCAGCTCCGCCTCCACGGTGCTGGTTTTCATGCCGCCGCGCACGCTCAGCAGCTGGTAGCCGAGCACCTTCGGTTGAGTCCGCATGGTGGCCGCCACCATCGATGGGCTGCTCACCGCCTTGAGGGCATCGGAGAACTGCGCATAGCGGGCGTTGGCATCGCCGGTCTTGATGGCCTCCAGGATCCGCACCGCCGCGGCGCGGGCCTGCTCCACGGTGAGGGCCGGTGTTGGGGCTGGTGCGGTGGTGGTGCCGGCGGCGGGCTGGGCCCGCAGGGGCGCCGGCGTCAGGGCCGTGGTGCTGCCCAGCAGGGTCGCGGCCAGCAGGGCGAGGGCGGCGGGACGCGGCAGGCGCGGCATCGGGGGGCTGGGCAGGCGGGCCTCAGTTTGCCCCAACCATCGGCTGGATGCTCAGCTCCGCTCCGGCCAGCTGCAGCGCCACGGTGATGGTGCGGTGGTCGGGGCCGCTGCCGCCCCGGGGAAGCGAGCCGTCGCCGGGGTTCACGGCGATCTGGGGCCAGGCCGCCAGGCCGATGGAGAGGCGCAGGCGCTCCCCGGGCGCCAGGGTGAGCAGCAGGGGCTGCAGCGCCACAATCCGCGGCTGGGGCTCCAGGCAGGCCTCCCCCAGGAACCGCGCCACCCCGCTGCTCAGCTGGCGCACGCCACCCTCCACCCCGAGCACCGAGAGGGCCACGCAGAGGTCGAAGCCCGGCTGATCCGCCGCCGCCTGGATCAGGAGCTGCGGCTGCCCCAGCAGCTCCATGGGCGCCGTGGCGGCGGCGCCGCTGAAGCAGGCCACGTCGGTGCGCTGGTCGAGATCGCCCCGCTCCACGGGGCCGGCATCGAGGCCCAGGGGGCCGCCCCGGCCCGGCAGGGGGCGCCAGGGGTCGTGCACCAGCACCACCGCCGCTGCGCCGTTGCCGGCCGGGGAGGGCTCCAGCAATTGGCCCTCCTGGCTGTCCACCGCCGCCAGGCCGTTGCTGGCCAGGCCCCAGCGCTGGCCGGAGCCCTGCTCCGGGCTGTGGGGCTGCCAGCGCTGATCGCCGAGGTTCTGCAGCAGCAGGGGCGGGCCGGGCTGGGGCTCGGGCTGCCCCTTGAGGTGCTGGTTGAAGAAGGCGAGCTGCAGCGCATCGATGCCGCCGTGCCAGTGCAGATGGCTCCAGGCGCCGATCCGCAGCCAGGGTGAACCGCCGGCGGCCCGGGCCCGCTGCCACAGCTGCAGCACGCCGGCCAGGTGGGGATCGTGCCAGCCGCCGATCAACAGCATCGGCCGGCGCCAGAGGGCTGCGGGCGGTTCGTGGCTGGGCCAGGGGTCGGCGTCGGCGGGGTCGCTGCCGAGCCAGCGCCGCGCCATGCCGTCGGGGTCGAGCTGCTCCAGCAGCGACGGCCCCTCCCGCAGGAAGCTGCCGTCCTCCAGGCTGCGGCGGATGCGCTGCCAGCCGGCGCTGTCGCCGCGGCGGCGGCAGCCCTGGGCCGCCAGCTGCAGACCCCAGCCCAGCCCCAGGGCCCACCAATGGGCCCCGCCGCTGCAGGCCCAGTGGGGCCCTTCCTCGAGGCCGCACATGGCGGGGGCCAGGGCGTCGGGCAGGTGCTCCGGATCCGCCAGCAGCAGCTGGGTGAGCCCCTGATAGGAGAAGCCGTAGCTGCCGATGCGGCCGTTGCACCAGGGCTGCCGCCGCAGCCAGGCGAGGGTGGCGGAGCCGTCCGCCGCCTCCTGGGGGAAGCCGCGGAACTGGCCCTCGGAGTCGCCGCGGCCGCGCACGTCCTGCACCACCACCGCGTAGCCGTGGCCGGCGTACCAGCGGGGGTGGGCGTAGGTGACCGTGGAGGCGATGGCCCGCCCATAGGGCTGGCGCATCAGCAGCACCGGCCAGGGGCCGTCGCCCGTCGGGGTCCAGATGCGGCTGCGCAGCCGCACGCCGTCGGCCATCTCCTGCCAGGCGTCGTGCTCCCGCGGCGTCGCCGGGGGGTTCACCTCAGCGCACGTCGGGGCAATAGAGCCCCACCACATAGGTGGACAGGATTTCGGCGTCGGTGGTGTTGAGCCCCTGCTGGGCGCCCACCTGGGCCACCGCCTGGGGGGAGGTGTAGGACACGCCCTTGGCGTTGAGGTCCTTGAGTTCGGCGCAGATGGCGCGGGCCCGCTGTGGGTTGCGCTTCACCGAATCCAGCAGCGGGGAATTGGCCAGGGCCGCGGCCGGAGCCAGGGCGGCCAGCAGCGCCAGCCCTGCGGCCAGCGCGGCGGGGTGCACGGTCGGGTGAGCGACCGGCTGCGCGGTGGCCCGCGACGGCCGGCGGTGGGAGCGTGGCATCTGGCCCATGGCTCCATTTCAGAGCTGCGGCCTGCGGCTGCCTGGGGGTGGGGGTCAGTTCGCCGAGCGACCGGAGCGGGCCTGGGCCCGCTGGATCCAGCGGCGCACCGTGGCGGCATCCACCCGCGGCGGCGCCATGCCCAGCAGGGAGCGCTCCAGCCGCCCCAGCTGGGTGAGCAGCTGCTGCGGTGAGGCCACCGCCAGCCCCTGGCTGCTGGCGATGCCGGCATAGAGCAGCAGCGCCGCCTCATGGGGCTGCAGCGCGAGCTCACTCACCAGCTGGGCCTGGCCCCGCAGCTTGCGCAGCTGCCGCTCCAGGGCCCCACCGCGGCTGGCCAGCTGCCGCAGCTCGGCATCCGTGAGCGCCGCCAGCTCCTCCCAGCTGCCGATGCCGCGGGCCTGCAGCTGGGCCTGCTCCCGCGCAAACGGGCGGGGCAGCGGATACAGCGGTGGGTTCAACGGTGGGTCCGGCACTCAGGGCAGCAGGGTCACCTGGCCATCCGCCAGGTTGCGGCGGGCCGCCGCCAGGATCACCGGCCGATCGGTGCCGGCGGCGCTGGGTTCCACCCGCCGCAGCCGCACCTCCACGGTGCTGGCGTTGCGGCCGCTGCCCCGCAGGTTGCGGGCCACCTGCTCCACGCTGGGGCCATAGCTGGCGGGGTCCAGGTCGGCGGGGGCCGCCGCGATCACCAGGTCGGCGCCGTTGTCGAACACCACCGGCACGCTCACCGCCCCCTCCACCAGGATGCGCGGCGCGTAGCTCACGGCGAAGGCCAGGCAGGAGAGGGAGAGCAGCACCGTGAAGCTGGTGACCCCCACCAGGCGGAAGCGGATGCCCCAGCGGGCCACGAATCCCACCACCGTGAGCAACAGCAGCACCCCCCCGGCAATGCCCAGCCACTCGCCGGCGGTGAGCAGCAGCGGATCAGCACGCATGGGGGATCGGCGAGACCGGAGAACACCTTTATATTGCGGCCTGCTCAGCCGCTGAGACCCACGGGCCGCCCGAGCCTCCGACCGCGTCGCCGCTCCGGTCGCCCAGGGGGCGTCCCCCAGCCGGTGGCGCTGTTGACGGGAGCCGTTGTGGCCGGCACGGCCGTGGGGCTCGGGGCCGGCTGGCTGGCGCTCGACCGGTTGGCGGAGCGGATCTACGGCCAGCAGAAACCCAGGCTGGAGCGGCAACTGGGCCGGATCATGGGGCACCCGCTGCGGCTGGGGGCCTACCGGGGCCTGCAGCCCTTCGGCCTCGGTTTCCAGGTGGGGCCCAGCCGCTTCCTCCCCGGGGCGGACAACCCCTCCACGGTGCAGGCCGAGGGGCTGGCCCTGGGGGTGGATCCGCTGCGCAGCCTCTGGCAGCGGGCCCTGGTGCTGGAGCTGCAGCTGCAGCGGCCCGAGGCCCGGCTGCGGGCCAACCGCCGCGGCAGTTACTGGGAGTTGCCGCCGCAGAAGTTGTCGCCGCCGCGGCTGGGGCTGCGCATCCGCCTGGCGGATTCGGCCCGGGTGCAGCTGTTCACCGCTGCATCCCCGCAACCGCTGGCCCTGCGGCTGCGGGGTGATGCCGAGCTGTCGCTGTGGCAGCGCCAGATCGGCTGGGGCGGCCAGCTGGAGCCGGCCCAGGGGGGGCAGCTGCGCTTCGGCGGCCGGCTGCAGTGGCGCCAGCGCAGCCTGGAGTTGCAGTTGCAACCCAGCCGCCTTCCCCTCGAGCCGGCCCTGGCCCTGCTGCCCCCCGGCCTGCAGCAGCAGCTGGGGGGACGCCTGCGGGGAACGCTGCAGGGCAGCCTGGCGCTGCAGCGGCGCCCCGGCGCCAATGGCTGCCGCGGTGTGCTGCGGCTGCAGGGGTGGCAATGGCGGCTGCCGGGCCTGCCCCAGCCCCTGGCCGGCGACCCCCTGACCCTGCGCTGCAGCCCCCAGGGGCTGGCCCTGGATCCCGCGGCCCTGCGGCTGGCCGACTGGCGCGGCCGCCTCTCCGGCCAGCTGCAACTGGCGGCCCGCCGCTCCCATCCCCCCGGCGGCTGGCTGCAGCTGCGGCTGCAGGCCCGCGACGCCCGCGCCAAGGACACGCTCACGGCCCAGCTGGCGGGCCCCTGGCGCCGCCCCGATCTGCGGCTGCAGGGCCGCCTGCGGGGGTTGCAACTGCAGGCGCAGGTAGCCATCCGCAACCGCCCCGCCCTGGCGGTGCTGGTGCCCAACCTGCAGCTGCGGCACCGGGAGGCGGTGCTGCAGGCCCGCGGTGAGCTGTGGCCGCGCCTGGATCTGCGCAGCCAGAGCCTGCAGCTGCTGCGCGGCCTGCCCCCCCAGCTGGCACCGCTGCTGGGGCCCCGGCCGCAGCTGCAGGCCCAGCTGCGCCAGCGGGGCCCCTGGACGGGGCTGCAGCTGCAGCTGGATCTGAGCCAGCGGCGCAATCCCCTGCTGGGGGATCTGGTGGCGCGGCTGCGCTGGCGCCCCGGCCAGCTGGAGCTGGAGGATCTCGCGTCCGAGCGGCTCAGCGCCCGTGGCCGGCTGCCCCTCGGGCCCCGCGGCGGTCCGCTGCAGCTGCGCTTTGATCTGCGCCGCTTCCCCCTGGAGCGCCTCAGTGCCCTGGTGGGCACCCGCCTGCGGGGGGAGCTGGACGCCTGGGGTGACCTGCGGGGGCCGCTGCAGGCGCTCCGCTCCGACCTGCAGCTGCTGGTGCGGGACCCCGGCGCCGGCCCCGTGTGGCTGCGGGAGAGCTGGCGCGGGGAGCTGCGGGGCGGCCTTGGCGCCGACGCCCGCCTGCGGCTGCAACCCCTGGCGCCGGCGGCGGCGGGGCTGCTGCAGGCGCGGCTCGACCGCCGTGGCTTCCCCACCCAGTTGGAGCTGCAACGGGGCCGGGGCCGCCTGCAGCTGAGCGGCAGCCCGAAGCGCTACCGCTGGAGCGGCCAGGATGTTCCCCTGGCGGGGCTGCAGCTGGCCCTGGGGCCGCGCCAGGTGTTCCGCCCCCTGCAGGGCACCCTCAGCGGATCGGGCCAGCTGGAGCTCCAGCCCCTGGCCCTGGCGGCCGATGTGCGCATCGCTGGCCCCCAGGTGTTGGGGGTGTACGGCCGCAGCCTCAGCGCCAGCGGCAGCCTGCGGGGCCGGCGGCTGGAGCTGCGGGGCCGCTGGGCCGATGGCCGCCAGTCGGCGGTGGGGTTCCGGGCCCGCACCGAACCCTCCGGCGCCCTGTGGACCCGCTTTGAGGCCCGCCAGCTGGGGGGGCTCGCCCTGCGCCAGCTGCTGGCGGCCTGGCCCCTGTGGAATGGGGCCCCCACCCTGCCCAGCGGCCGTGCCGCCGACCTGGGCCCCCTGGACACCGGCACCCTGGGGCTGGATCTCTCCCGGCAGCTGGCGGTGCTGCGCCAGGCCCGTGCCGACCTGGCGGTGGCCAACCCGCCCGTGGCCCCCGCCGCCGGGGCCACGCTCAACCCGGCGGATCTGGAGGCGGTGCTCGATGCCGACCTCACCCTGGTGGGCAGCCGCTCCGACCGGCTGTTCATCGACCTGCGCAGCCGCGGCCACCTGTGGCTGCGGGGCGACGACCGGGACCTGGCCCTCAGCCGGGAGCCGGTGCTGGTGCGGCTGCAGGGTCCGCTGGACCGCAGCGGCAGCTTCAGCATTCAATACCTGCCCCTGGCCCTGATGGCCCTGTTGGCGCCGGTGCCGGAGGGGCTGCGGGGCTCGCTGTCGCTGCAGGGGCGCTACGGCCTGGGGGGCCGGGGTCGGCCGCCGCAGCTGGAGCTGGAGCTGGCCCTGCAGGATGCGGGTCTGCAGGATCGGCCGCTGCAGCTCGACCGCGGCCGCATCGCCCTGGAGAACAACCGGCTGCGGCTCGATTGGGCCCTGCGCAGCGGCGGCGCCAGCAACAGCGTCGACCTCAAGGGCGTGATTCCGCTGCAGGCCGCCGCCACCGGCCTGGAGCTGCGGGTCTCCAGCCGCGGCGATGGCCTGCGCTTCCTCTCGGTGCTGGGGGGGCCGGGGCTGGAGTGGCGCCAGGGCAGCGCCGACCTTCAGCTGCTGGTGCGGGGCTCAAGGCTGGCGCCGGTGGCCAACGGCTTCCTGCGCTTCCGCGAGGGGGAGCTGCTGCTGGCGGGCCAGCTGCTGCGCGAGCTGGATGCGGTGGTGCTGTTCGATTTCACCGAACTGGAGGTGCAGCAGCTCAGCGCCCGGGTGGGCCAGGCGGGGCAGATCCGCGGCAGCGGCCACCTGGGGTTGGTGACGTCGGTGCCGCAATCGCCGCGGCAGCTGAAACTGGCGCTGCAAAAGGTGCCGATCACCGCTCCGCGGCTGCAGACCCAGGTGGATGGGGAGGTGCTGGTGGGGGGATCGCTGCGGCGGCCGGAGCTGGGGGGCGAACTGCAGCTCAGCCGCGGCAGCTTCGACATCAACCCCAGCGGCCTGGCCACCGCCGCCGCCCCCACCCGCCCGGTGAGCCTGCGGCAACTGGCGGAGGCCGACTGGGACTTCCGCCAGCCCCTGCTGGTGATGGGTCAGCAGCTGGAGAGCGCCGCCAGCCAGGACCTGCGCCGTTACCTGCCGAAGCTCTCCTCGGTGCAGCTCAACGGCCTGCGGCTGAAGCTCGGCCCCAACCTGCGCATCGCCGTGCCCAACGTGCTCAACTTCAACACCGCCGGGGTGCTCACCCTGCGGGGGCCGCTGGATCCCGACATCCGCATCAGCGGTGTGGTGCGGCTGCTGAAGGGGCAACTGGGGCTGTTCATCACCCCCTTCCGGCTCGACCCCGACGCCCCCAACGTGGCGGTGTTCACCCCCAGCCAGGGGCTGATCCCCTACGTGGATATCGCCCTGCGCACCAGCGTGGCGGACAGCCCGGCGGGGGCCACCCCCTCCGGCGCCAACCTCAGCACCTCCACCATCTACGACTGGAACAACGCCACCCAGGGGCCCACCCGATCCCTGGAGCAGCTGCGGCTGGTGAAGGTGAAGCTGCAGGCCACCGGCCCGGCGGACCGGCTGATGGACAACATCACCCTCACCAGCACGCCGCCGTTGCCGAAGGAGCGCCTGCTGGCCCTGATTGGCGGCAACTCCCTGGTGGGCCTGCTGGGGGCCAACGCCAGCGCCGCCCTGGCCACGGTGCTGGGCCAGTCGCTGCTCACCCCGGTGGTGGGGGGCGCCAGCGAGTTGTTCGGCGATCGGCTCTCCTTTGCCCTCTACCCGGCCTATTTCGTGGTGCCGGATGTGGCGCCGGGCTCCAGCACCTCCAACCAGCTGCCCTCGAAGCTGGCCCTCGGTGCGGAGATCGGCCTCGATCTGAGCGAACGCTTCAACTTCTCGGTGCTGGCGGCCCCGGACCGCAGCGACCTGCCGCCCCAGTTCAACCTGCGCTACCAGGCCAGCGATCGGGTGGGGGTGCAGGGCTCGATCGACACCGAGGGCCGTTGGCAGAGCCTGATTCAGATGTTCCTGCGCTTTTAGGGTGCAGGGCAGAGCGGGCACCCCATGGGCCAGCTGATCGGCATCGACCTGGGCGGCACCGCCATCAAGCTGGGGCGCTTCAGCCGCAGCGGCGAGCTGCTGGCGGAGCTGCAGATGCCCACCCCCCAACCCGCCATGCCCGGCGGCGTGGTGATGGCAATCGTGGAGGCGGTGCAGCGGCTCGACCCCGATGGCCTGGCGCCGCTGGTGGGGGTGGGGCTGCCGGGCCCGATGGATGCGGCCGGCCGGGTGGCGCGGGTGTGCATCAACCTGCCGGGCTGGGAGCAGGTGCCCCTGGCGGAGTGGCTGGAGCCGCAGCTGCAGCGGCGGGTCACCCTCGCCAATGACGGCAACTGCGCCGTGGTGGGGGAGGCCTGGACCGGCGCCGCCCGCGGCTATGACGACGTGCTGCTGCTCACCCTGGGCACCGGCGTGGGGGGCGGGGTGCTGCTGGGGGGGCAGCTGTTCACCGGCCATGGGGGTGCCGCGGCGGAGCCGGGCCTGATCTGTGTGGATCCCGAGGGGCCCCCCTGCAACAGCGGTAACCGCGGCTCCCTGGAGCAGTTCTGCAGCATCGGCGGCCTGGGGCGGCTGTCGCCTCTGGATCCCCGGGAGCTCTGCCGCCGGGCCGATGCCGGCGACGCCGAGGCCCTGGCGGTGTGGCGCGCCTACGGCCGTTGGCTGGGGATCGGCCTGAGCTCCCTGGTGTACGTGCTCACGCCGCGGCTGGTGCTGATCGGCGGCGGCCTCAGCGCCGCCAGCGCCCACTTCCTGCCGGCGGCCCAGGCGGAGCTGGAGCAGCGGGTGCAGGCGGAGAGCCGCGCCGGCCTGGAGCTGCGCCGCGCCGCCCTGGGCAACGGCGCCGGTCGGCTGGGGGCGGCGCGGCTGGCGCTGGATCGGCTGGGATGATGCCGCCAGTGCCGCCCTGCCGCCGCCCGCTGTGAGCGTCCCCGACCCTTCGCCTGAGTTGCTGCAGCGGGCCGCCGCCGTGCGCCGCGCCGCCATGGACCTGGGCCGCCTCAGCGACGGTGAGCGCCGCGATGCGGTGCTGGCCATGGCCGAGGCGCTGCAGGCGGAGGCCGAGGCGATCGTGGCCGCCAACCGGGCCGACCTGGAGGGCGCCGCCGCCGATGGGCTGGCGCCGGCCCTGGTGGCGCGGCTGAAGCTGGATGCGGCCAAGTTGGCCGGCGCCATCGAGGGGGTGCGGCAGGTGGCCCAACTGCCCGATCCCCTGGGGGTGCGGCAGCTGCACCGGGAGCTGGATGAGGGCCTGGTGCTGGAGCGGCTGAGCGTGCCCCTGGGGGTGCTGGGGGTGATCTTCGAGGCGCGGCCCGATGCGGTGATGCAGATCGCCTCGCTGGCGGTGCGCTCCGGCAATGGCGCGTTGCTCAAGGGGGGCCGCGAGGCCAGCCGCAGCTGCGCCGCGATCCTGGCGGCCCTGCGGCGGGGGCTGGCGGCCAGTGCCGTGGCGCCGGAGGCCCTGGAGCTGCTCACCTCCCGTGAGGAGAGCCTGGGGCTGCTGAAGCTCGATGGCCTGGTGGATCTGATCATTCCGCGCGGCTCCAATGAGCTGGTGCGCTTCATCCAGGACAACACCCGCATCCCGGTGCTGGGCCACGCCGATGGCATCTGCCATCTGTATGTCGACCGCGAGGTCGACATTCCCCAGGCGGTGCGGGTGGCGATCGACGCCAAAACCCAGTACCCCGCCGCCTGCAACGCCATCGAAACGCTGCTGCTGCACCGCGAGGCGGCGGCGGCCTTCCTGGGGCAGGCCCTGCCCGCCTTCGCCGCCGCCGGCGTCAGCCTGCGGGGGGATGCCGCCAGCCGCGCCCTGGGGGTGGAGCAGGCCGCCGGCGACGACGACTGGCGCACCGAATACTCCGACCTGGTGCTGGCGGTGCGGGTGGTGGACGACCTGCCCCAGGCCCTGGAGCACATCCGCACCTACGGCTCCCGCCACACCGACGCCATCTGCACCACCAACGCCGCCACGGCGGAGACGTTCCTGCGGGGGGTGGACAGCGCTGGGGTGTACCTCAACTGCTCCACCCGCTTCGCCGATGGCTTCCGCTACGGCTTCGGCGCCGAGGTGGGCATCAGCACCCAGACCCTCCCCCCCCGGGGGCCGGTGGGGCTGGAGGGGTTGGTGACCTACCGCTACCTGCTGCGCGGTGAGGGCCACATCGCCGCCGACTACGCCGGCGGCGAGCGCCGCTTCAGCCACCGCGACCTGCCGCTGTGAGCCTCAGTCGTGAAGATGCGATGACCCCCGCCAGCGGCGATCGGATTGTGGTGCGGGGGCTGCGGCTCTGGGCCCATGTGGGGGTGCTCGAGCACGAGCGACAGCTGGGGCAGTGGTTTGAGCTGGATCTGAGCCTGGCCTGGGATCTGGCCGCCGCCGGTGCCACCGATCAGCTGGAGCACAGCCTTGATTACAGCCTCGCGATCACGGCCCTGCAGCGGCTGGCGGGGGAGCTGCGCTGCCTCACCCTGGAGCATTTCGCCGAGCGCAGCTTCGATGTGCTCGAGCGGTTGTACGGCCCGGTGCCGATGCGGTTGGAGCTGCGCAAGTGCCGGGCGCCGGTGCCGGGGTTCACGGGGGTGGTGGCCGTGCAGCGCTCGCGCCACGGCGGTTGATGCCCCGGCGGCCACCGCTGGTGCTGCTGCATGGCCTCTGGGATACGCCGCGGGTGTTCCGGCGGCTGGAGGCGGAGCTGCTGGGGCGCTGCCCGGAGCTGGAGCTGTTCGCGCCGCACCTGCCCCACCGCTTGGGGGCGGTGCCGCTGCGGCGGCTGGCGGCCACGTTGGCGCCGTTGATCACCGAGCGCTTCGGGCCCGCTGAACCGCTGGATCTGCTGGGCTTTTCGATGGGGGGCCTGGTGGGGCGCCTGTGGCTGCAGGACCATGGCGGCGCCGAGCGCTGCCGCCGCTTCCTGTGCCTGGGCAGCCCGCAGCGGGGCACCCTGGCGGCGCAGGCGGTGCCGCGGGCGCTGCTGGCGGGCATCGCCGACATGAAGCTGGGCAGCCCGCTGCTGCGCCACCTGGATGGGGGCACGGCGCGGCTGCGGGGGCTCGACTGCAGCAGCTTCTATTGCCCCACGGAGCTCACGGTGTTCCCCGGCTGGCGGGCGGTGCTGCCGGTGGGGGAACGGCGGGCACTGCCGGTGTGCACCCACCGGCAGTTGATCGGCCACCCCCGGGCCCTGGCGGCGGTGGGCGATTGGGTGCTGGAGCGGCTGCTGGCGCCTTAAACCGCCACCAGGCCGGAGTGGCGGATCAGGGCTTCGCTGCTGGGCTGGCGGCCGCGGAAGGCTTCGAACACCTGTTTGGGGTCGAGGCTGCCCCCGAGGCTGAGCACCGTGTCGCGGAAGCGGCGGCCCGTGTCGCGGATCTGCTCCTCGTTGTCGAGCCCCACCTCCTCGAAGGCGCCGAAGGCATCGGCGCTGAGCACTTCGGCCCACTTGTAGGAGTAGTAGCCGGCGGCATAGCCCCCCGCGAAGATGTGGCCGAAGGAGCAGAGGAAGGCGTCCTCGTCGATGGGGGCCAGCACGGTGGTGTTGGCGGCGATGCTGCGGCGCAGCTGCTCGGGGGTGTGGCCGCAGCCGGGGTGCCACTGGCTGTGGAGCTTGAGATCCACCAGGGCGAAGTGCACCTGGCGCAGGGTGGCGGCACCGCCCATGAAGGTGCGGGCGGCGTGCAGCTTGCTGAATTCCTGCTCCGGCAGGGGTTCGCCCGTCTGCCAGTGGCGGGCCATGCCCAGCAGGGTGGCGCGGTCGTAGCACCAGTTCTCCATGAACTGGCTGGGGAGCTCCACCGCATCCCACTCCACGCCGTTGATGCCGGCGGCCTGGGGGCGCTCCACGGTGGTGAGCATGTGCTGCAGGCCGTGGCCGAACTCGTGGAAGAGGGTCTCCACCTCCTCGAAGGTCATCAGGCTGGGGGTGTCGCCCACCGGCGGGCTCTGGTTGCAGATCAGGTAGGCCACCGGCAGCACCGGGGTGCCATCGGGGCGGCGGGAGCGCACCAGGCACTCATCCATCCAGGCGCCGCCGCGCTTGCTGCCGGGGCGGCTGTAGGGATCCAGGTAGAAGGCGGCGATCGGCTGGCCGCTGGCGTCACCATCAGCCTCACCGCTGGCCTCCAGGATGCGGAAGAAGCGCACGTCGGGGTGCCACACCGGCGCCTCGCCATCGGCCGCTTCGATGCGGATGCCGAACAGGCGGTTGCAGAGGGCGAACAGCCCGTCCAGCACCCGCGGCAGGGGGAAGTAGGGGCGCAGGGCTTCGCTGTCGAGCTCGAAGCTCTCCTGACGCAGCACCTCGGCCCAGAAGGTCACATCCCAGGGCTGCAGGTCATCGGCCTCGGGGGCGCCATGGCGGCGGGCGCAGTCGCGCAGGGCCTGCAGCTCCTGCTGGGCCACGGGGTGGGCGGCGGCCCGCAACTCCTCCAGCAGGGCCTCCACGGCGGCTTCGGAGTCGGCCATCTTGGCGGCCAGGCTCACCTCGGCCCAGTTGGCGTAGCCCAGGCGGCGGGCCTGCTCGCCCCGCAGGCTGAGGATGCGCTCGATCAGGGGCCAGTTGTTGCGCGCGGCGGCGCCGGGGTCGCCCGAGCCCGCTTCCCCCTGGCCGGAGGCGCGGCTCACGTGGGCCTTGTACACCCGCTCCCGCAGGTCGCGGCGGCGGCTGTATTTCATGAACGGCGCGTAGCGGGGCATGTCGAGCCCCAGCAGCCAGGGGCCCTCGGCCCCGCTGGCGCCGGCCTCACCGGCGGCGGCCTCACCGCCGGCGGCACAGGCGGCCTGGGCCAGCTGCTCCAGCAGGCTGGCGGGCAGGCCCTCCACCTCCGCGGCCTCGCTGAGCCGCAGGGTCCAGCCGTTGGTGGCGTCGAGCACCTGGTTGCCGAAGCGGGTGGAGAGCTCCGCCAGCTCCTGGCTGGCGGCGTTGAAGGCCTCCTGCTCGGCGCCCCGCAGCCCCACGCCCCGCAGCTGCATGTCGCGCCGTTCCGCCTCGAGGATGCGCCGCTGGGCACCATCCAGCGGGCTGGCGCCGGAGGCGGCCTGGGCCTGCAGCCGCTCCAGGGCCCTGTAGATCACCTGGCTCTGGCCGGCCCGGTTGCCGAAGGCCACCACCGCCCCCTGCTGGGCGGCATGGGCCTCCCGCAGCTCGGGGCTGTTGCAGACGCCATTGAGGTGGCTCACCACCCCCCAGCTCCAGCGCAGCCGCTCACCCAGGCGTTGCAGCGGATCCATCAGGTCTGCCCAGGCCAGGGGGGCATCCCCCGCCAGCTGCTGCTCCAGCCGTTGCTCCAGCTGCCCCAGCTCCGCCTCCAGCTGCTGGATCAGGGTGGGGATGTGGGCGCTGACCGCCTCCGGGGTGATCGCCTCGTAGCGGGGCAGGCCCTCACCGCGCAGGATGTCCGGAACGCTGGCGACCATGGCGGTGTGGGGGGCTCAAAGGGCCATTCCAACCGACGCGGCCCCCCGGCCGCTGTTCAGCCGAGGGCGGGAAGCCGAAGCGCCACCACGGTGTGCTGGGCCAGGTCGGAGGCCAGGGCGGTGGTGCTGGCCTCGTAGAGGTCGATGGCGATGCGGGGCCAGAAGCCGATCACCAGGGTGGGCACCAGCAGGGTGAGGCCGATCAGCAGCTCCCGGGGCTTCATGTCGCCCACCACCGCCAGGGCGGGGATGCGGGGGCCGAAGAAGACCCGGCGGCAGAGGCTCAGCAGGTACACCGGGGTGAGCACCACGCCGATGGCCGCCAGCACCACGGCGATCACGCGGAAGCCCACGGTGAACACGTCGTTGCTGGTGAGGCCGAGGAACACGGTGATCTCGCTCACGAAGCCGCTCATGCCCGGCAGGGCCAGGGAGGCCAGGGAGCTGGCCAGGAAGAAGGCGAAGGTGATCGGCAGCACCTTGGCCAGGCCGCCCATGTTGGGGATCGAGAGGGTCTTGGTGCGCTCGTAGAAGACGCCGGTCACGAAGAACATGGCGGCGGCGATCAGGCCATGGCTGATCATCTGCAGCATGGCGCCGCTGAGGCCGAGGCTGTCCACGGCGCCGATGCCCAGCAGCACGAAGCCCATGTGGCTCACGGAGCTGCAGGCGATGCGCCGTTTGACGTTGTCCTGGGCGAAGGCGTTGAGGGCGCCGTAGACGATGTTGACGATGCCCAGCACGATCAGGGCCGGCGCCAGCTGCAGGTGGGCCTCCGGCAGCATCTGCACGTTGAAGCGCAGCAGGGCGTAGCCGCCCATCTTCAGCAGCACCCCCGCCAGCAGCATCGACACCGGCGCATTGGCCTCGCCGTGGGCATCCGGCAGCCAGGTGTGCAGCGGGAACATCGGTAGCTTCACGCCGAAGCCCACCAGGAAGCCCAGATAACAGAGCAGGCCGAAGGTGCCGCCGGGGGAGCGGGCGATCAGCTCCGAGAGGTTGAGGGTGAAGGGGCCGTTGAGGGCCAGGGCCAGGCCGCTCACCAGGATCAGCAGCGAGGCGGTGGCCGTGTAGAGGATGAATTTGGTGGCGGCGTACTGGCGCTGCTGGCCGCCCCAGATGGCGATCAGCAGGTACACCGGCACCAGCTCCAGCTCCCAGGCCAGGAAGAAGAGCAGGAAGTCCTGGGAGAGGAACACCAGGGCCTGGGCGGAGGCCTGCAGCAGCAGCAGGGCGAAGTAGAGGCGCGTTTTCTTCTGGATGTTCCAGCTGGCGGCCACCGACAGCAGCGTCACCAGCCCGGAGAGCACCACCAGCGGGGTGGAGAGGCCGTCGGCGGCCAGCGACCACTCCAGGCCGATGGCGGGCACCCAGGCGAAGCGCTCCACCAGCTGCAGGCCGGCGATGGAGCCGTCGTAGTGCTGGCTGAACACGTACAGCATCAGCAGCAGGTCGGCCAGGAGGGTGGCCAGGGCGATGCTGCGGGGCAGTTTGGGGTCGGTGCCGTCGCCGGGCAGCAGCATCAGCAGCGGCGCCACGGCGGCGGGCAGCAGCGTGATCAGGCTGAGCCAGGGAAAGCTGGTGGGGCTGAGGCTGGACGCGGCCATCACGGGCAGGTTGGCGTCCATCGCGACCTCAACTCAACGGGCCTCGGGGCACCTGTCTCAACAGGGTGTCCGTGAGACAGGGAATCTAGCAGTTGGGTATTTCTGCGTGCGTAGAAATACTCAGTCCTCCAGGGGTTTCCAGCGGCTGCCGATCTGCTGCAGCTGCAGCACTTCGCCGCGGGAGGCCACCCCCTCCTTCTCCCAGGTGCTCACCATGGCGCGGCTCACCGCACCGGCGGTGTCGCGGCTGCTGAGGGCCAGGATGCTGGGGCCCGCGCCGCTGATCACCGCCCCCCAGGCGCCGGCGCCGATGGCCGCCTGGCGCACGGCGCTGCCCCCCTGGATCAGGCCCCAGCGGTAGGGCTCGTGGATGCGGTCGTGCATGCCGTCGGCGATCAGGTCGCCGTTGCCGGTGCGCAGGCCCTGCAGCAGCAGGGTGAGGGAGCCCAGGTTGGTGACGGCATCGGGGATGGAGATGGCCTTGGGCATCACCCGCCGGGCCTCGCTGGTGGAGAGGCGGATGGCCGGGATCGCCACCACCGCCACCACGTCCGACGACCACTCGCAGCGCACCACCCGCCAGCGGTGGGAGGCGGCCTTGGCGGTCATGCACAGGCCCCCCAGCAGGGAGGGCACCACGTTGTCCGGGTGGCCCTCGATGTCGATGGCCAGCTCCAGCAGCTTCTCGCGGCTGAGCGGTTCGCCGATCAGGGCGTTGGCCCCCATCAGCCCCGCCACGATGGCGGTGGCGCTGCTGCCCAGGCCCCGGGCCGGCGGCACCGCCAGCCGCACCCGGGCCTCCACGGCGATCGGATCCTCACCGGCCTCCTTCCACACCCGCTGGGCGGCGCGGTACACGAGGTTGTCGGGGCCGCCGCGCAGGTGGGCCCCCTCGCGCCCCTCGATCACCAGCTCGAAGCGCTCACCATCCCCCTCGATGCAGCGCATCTCGAAGCGGTTGTTCAGCTCGAGGGCGGCGCCGAGGCAATCGAAGCCCGGGCCCAGGTTGGCTGTCGTGGCGGGGACGTTCACCACAACCCCCTGGCCGATGCGGGGGCGGACCATGCGGTCTGTTCTGCTGAGGGTCAGTGTCCCATCCAGCCCAGCAGGGTGCGGGCGCGGCAGGCGGCGCTGAACAGGCCCGCCTCCGGATCGGTGAGGGCCATCACGGGCACCTGCTCCACCACGGCGCTGAGGCGCCCTTTGGCCCGCAGGGGGCCGAGGAAGGCCTCCGACTGCAGTTGCGGCAGCTGCTTGGCGGCGGTGCCGCCCCCCACCCACAGGCCCCCCAGGCAGAGGCTGTGCAGGGCCAGGTCGCCGGCGGCGTTGCCGTAGGCCCCCAGCCACAGGTGGCGGGCCCGCAGGGCCAGGGGATCCCCCGCCTCCGCGGCGGCGGCCACGGCGGCGGGCAGATCCGCCACCGGGCTGGCGGCCAGCGGGTGGCTTGGGCCGGCGGGGTCGGTGGCCAGCAGCCAGCGCATCACCTCCCCCAGGCCGGTGCCGCTCACCACCCGCTCGATCGAGAGGCGCTCCAGCCCCAGGTCGGCCTGCAGCCACTGCTTGAGGGCCCATTCCTCGGCGCTGCGGGGGGCGAATTCCCCGTGGGAGGCCTCACTCGCCATGGCCACCAGCCCCTGGGGGGTGGGGATGCCGAAGGCCACCCCCAGGCCGGTGCCGGCCCCGAGGATCGCCACGGGGGCCTGGGGGTCGGCGGGGCGGGGCCGCAGGGGCGCCTGCTGGTGATCCGCCAGGTGGGGCAGGCCGTAGATCAGCACGGCGAAATCGTTCACCAGCTCCACCGCCCCCAGGCCGCAGGCCGCCGCCAGGGCGTTCTGCTCCAGCAGCCAGGGCAGGTTGGTGAGCTGCACGCGGCCACCGCGCACGGGGCCCGCCACGGCGAAGCAGGCGCTCACCGGGTGGGGCTCGTCGGCGGGGCCCTCCGCCAGGAAGTGGTTCACCAGGGCGCTGAAGTCGGCCCAGTCGGCGGAGGGGAAGCGGGCGCAGCGGCGCTGGCGCAGCTCACCGTGCTCCACGCCGTAGAGGGCCAGCAGCGTCTTGGTGCCGCCGATGTCGCCGGCCAGCAGGGTGGTCATGCCGCCAGGGGCAGCCCCGCCAGGCGTCCGCCGTTGGCCTCGGCGGCGGCCGCCAGCAGCGCCTCGGCGGCCACGCTGCCCAGGTCGCCGTCGCGGCGGCTGCGCAGGCTCACCTGCCGGCTCTCCGCCTCCTTGGCGCCGATCACCGCCAGCACGGGGATCTTCATCTGTTCGCCGTTGCGGATCAGCTTGCCGAGGCGGTCGCCGGAGTGGTCGATGCTGGCGCGCACGCCGGCGGCCTTGAGCTGGCTCAACACCTGCTCGGCGTAGGGCAGCACCTCATCGGTGACCGGCAGCAGACGCACCTGCTCGGGGGCCAGCCAGAAGGGGAAATCGCCGGCGTAGTTCTCGGTCATGATCCCGAAGAACCGTTCCAGCGAGCCGAAGATGGCGCGGTGGATCATGATCGGCCGCTGCCTGGAGCCATCGGCGGCCACGTACTCGAGATCGAAGCGCTCCGGCAGGTTGAAATCGAGCTGGATGGTGGAGCACTGCCACATCCGGCCGATGGCGTCCTCGATCTTGAGGTCGATCTTGGGGCCGTAGAAGGCGCCGCCGCCCGCATCGATCTTGTAGGCCCAGCCCTTGCGATCCAGGGCTTCGATCAGTCCTTGGGTGGCCAGCTCCCACACGGCGTCTTCGCCGATGGATTTCTCCGGCCGGGTGGAGAGGTTGATCTCGTAGTGGCGGAAATCGAAGGTGGAGAGGATGCGCTCGGTGAGGTCGAGGATCGCCAGGATCTCGTCGCTGATCTGCTCCGGCAGGCAGAACACGTGGGCGTCGTCCTGGGTGAAGCCGCGCACGCGCATCAGGCCGTGCATCACCCCGGGGCGCTCGTAGCGGTACACGGTGCCCAGCTCGGCCCAGCGGATCGGCAGCTCCCGGTAGCTGCGCAGGGTGCTGGCGTAGGTGAGCACATGGAACGGGCAGTTCATCGGCTTGAGCTGGTATTCCCGCTCGTCCACCTGCATGGGGCCGAACATGCTTTCGGCGTAGAAATCGAGGTGGCCTGAGGTTTTCCAGAGGCTGATGTCGGCCACGTGGGGCGTGTACAGCAGCTCATAGCCCGCCTCGAAGTGCAGCTCCCGCCAGAGGTTTTCGATCAGCAGGCGCATGCGGGCGCCGCGGGGGTGCCAGAACACCAGGCCGGCGCCGGCTTCGTCCTCGATGGAGAAGAGATCGAGGTCGGTGCCGAGGCGGCGGTGGTCGCGGCGCAGGGCCTCCTGCTTGCGGCGCTGGTGCTCCGCCAGCTGCTCGGGGGTTTCCCAGGCGGTGCCGTAGATGCGCTGCAGCTGGGCGTTGTTCTCATCGCCGCGCCAGTAGGCACCGGCCACGCTCTCCAGCTCGAAGGCCTTGGCGTTGAGCTCGCTGGTGTTGGCCACATGGGGGCCGGCGCAGAGGTCCCACCACTGCTCACCGAGGGTGTACAGGGTGATGGGCTCCTGGATGCCCGCCAGGATCTCGAGCTTGTAGGGCTCGTTCTGGGCCCGGA